>MDSP01000085.1_pt1 | contig 21015 bp, 10 predicted proteins | sample 1005811 | NCBI WGS metagenome assembly MDSP01 (sample SAMN05526596, study PRJNA338239) | gut metagenome | isolation source: stomach gut content | host: Naso elegans | place: Saudi Arabia: Red Sea | collected 2011-04
GTAAAGCTTCTTCTTGCGTAACTTCTGTACCAAGCGTACCGCTAAATATTCCTGATATGCTCGCTTGTGTCATTTGAGTTGATGATATAGACGCATCTAAATCAATAACTTGATGATTGTATACAAGCCCCAACATCATATTTAAATATTGAGTTGTTCCTACGTAGTCTGGTGCAAAATATTTCACTCCCAAACTTTCAACCCCATATCTTTCAATAACTTCTGTTAAGCTATATGTCATGTCAATTTCTTGTGCATAACTATCAGTGTAATATACTGCGTGTGTTCCTAGTACGTCTGTTGAATAAGATAAAAGATTTCCGTCGCTTGTTTGTGTTACTGTGTGAGAAACTTGCTCCCATTTCGCTGTGTTGTGGTTGTAAATGTGCGTTTTTAAGTTGTTAAACACGAAGTTTGTTTCATCATCTAACATCATATGAACGTTCATATCTCCCGCCAACACATTTAACGCCGAGTACCCTCTCGTTGAACTGTTAATGTTAACTTGTAGTGACTCTGCTTGCTCAACTCTGTATGGGTATTCTCTTGCAACGCCCACGTCTTGTAAATCATAAGTTAATACTGTTTGGAAATCAAACACCATATCGTCATTTGCTTGAACTGTGTCCATATAAACATTTAACGTTCTTGGGTCGATTTCGTATTTAGCTGTGTTTGTAATAATTTGTAATGATTTACCTTGGTTTTCAATTGCCGTAATAACTGGAACTGGAATGATTACACGTCTTGAAATCGCATCAATAAGTTGGTCATCTTCAGTTTCATACAAACCTACGTCAATTGTAAACATATTTGTATTGTCATTGATTATTTGAGTGATTATACCTTGCTCATTAAGAATTTCGTACGTATATCTTCCGTTATCGAATGTTTCTTCATAATCTTGCGTATACTCAACTGTGTTTTCTGCATCTTCTCCATCATACTCAGTGTCAGATTTGTCAGTATAAATTCTTACCCATGTACAAAAATCTGATTCTCTTTCTAATGAACGATCTGAAGATGTGTCATCAATTTTCAAAATAGTTTTTGCTCTAAAATAATATCCTTTGTTTGCATCAAGCCCATTGATTTTAACCATGTTTTTTGCAAGTATTTCATAATCACCCGCTGCTTGACCGATATTGTTATCTGTAATCGTAATAAATTTTGAATCCATAAACTCATCATTTGATGCATATTCCAAAATATACTCATATGATTTTACTAAGCTACCTTCTTGAACTGTCCCGTAGTCGTTTGGATTTTTCATCCACTCAACTGTAATATAGTCATAGCTGATTGGCTCAAAATCTAAACCAATGTCAACGATACTAATATACGCCGCTGGTCCTAGTGCTGTTGGTGCTGTTGGATTTTGCACTTCAAGCGTTCTTGCAACAACTGGACTACTCCAAGCTGATAAAATCGTACCTGTTTTTTGTTTCGCACGAAGCCAAACATAATAAGTTGTATCTGGGAACAAACCGTTTATAGTTATCATTGCATTTTCGCCGTGAACTACATAGTTTTCGTCCATCGGGTCATCTGAAATTTCAAACTCCCAAACTGTTGCTGTTTCTGGGTCTTCTGTTCTGCTGTAAACTAACTCATATTCAAACATTGAGTCGTATTTCCAATATACAGTTGCTTCTGTATCAGTTGTATAATATAAATTTAAGTTTGGCACTGTTGGTGTTTCTTCTGGCGTTTCAAACCCTGTAAGCGTTGTAAATATAACGTAACTTGGGTATGTTTGCATCATTTTTGTACCATCTTCTAAAATTCTATATGCACGTAACATTGCAATATATTGTGTGTTTGCATCTAACTCCTCAAGCAAAAATTGTTCCCAACTCAAGTTATATTGGTCACGGTCAGAACCTGTTGGCTCAATCGTTTCCCAACCGTAAGTTGATGTGCTTTCGTTGTCAACAATCCATCTTTCAATTGCTTGGTCGCCAAGTTGTGATTTAACTAATTCATATGGTTGAAGTTTTAGTTCATATTGAACGTCTTCCCCAAGCGTCATATGTCTATCGATAAAGTTCGTGTCATAACTATCTCCAACGATTGCTTTAACGATATCTAGGTGATAATCTTCAGTTATTAAATCATATTGTGTTGACTCATCACTTGGGTTTATAAAAAATAAACTTGGTGATGCACTGTCTGTATAAACTCTTGAGTTCCAAGTTGTTGCTACTGCTTGCTCATCTTCGTTTGAATATAAGCTTGACACGTTTGATTGATCTCTAACTGTAACTTCCCACCAATCTTCAAGCCAAATAAGAGTTGCCTCATTTGTTGAGATTGAATCTGAATCGATTGCTAATGGTGGTTTTGATAATACTGGTGGTGCAAAAATGTCTCCGTTTTCACCAATTGTAATCGCTACAATTGTTGGTGAAGACACTACGAATGAACCTGTTTCTAACGATTTTGACATAATTTGAATGTAATACGTTGTATTTGGCAATAAGTCGTATAATGTTCCTGTTGAATCGTAATATTCCTCAAGTTCGTATTTAAAACCGATAACGTTTCCGTATTGTTGCGTTCTAATTAAGTTGTTAGCAAAGTTCTCTGAAAACGATAAGTTTCCATAAATAGGAGATAATCCCGAAGTTGAACCTGTCGCTTGATCTAACAATGATAACGTATCTGTTACCCAGATGTCATAATATAAATCGTAATTTACTTCACCATCTGCGTCAAATTGTGCGTCCCATACAAGTTGAATTGTAAGTGGGTCGTCATCAACAACTGTAAATGTATTATCATAAAATAATGGGTTGCTTGGAGTTATATCATCTCCTGTAACTAAATAATCTGTGTAATTATCTGAAGTAACTTCTGTGTTTACACCAACTGAGTTTGGCACAAGTGGTGCAATCGGCTTAACTTCCATAGCATATGGTGAAACTGGAACGTATCCATCATCATCTGCGTTGTTACCTGTTGTTGACACGGTAAATTCTTCGCCGTTAGTATCTTGGAATGTAAATACAACTTGATACCATGCAGTTTGGTCTGGTTCGTATAAGTGATAAAACCCAACGTATCCCCCTTCACCTGAAAGCGTAACTATTGGTAAACCTGCTGTATTACTACCTTCTTTTTTGTAAATATCCGTTTTAACAAGTGTTGCTGTTGATGAACTCAAGTTTGTTGGAACTTCCCAAACAAGCTCAATTAAGTTGTTACTTACGTTGTATGCATCAAGAATAATTGGCACAACGTCAAAAACTTTCTTTGGAGTGTCCCCAACGTGAACTCCTTCACGGTAGTATGGGTCAGTAATTGGCACAACTGGCTCAACCCAAACTGTATAACCTTGTCCTGCTATAACGTCAGTAATTGTATATTCAACATATTCTCTACCGCCGTCTATAACGATGTTTAGTCCGATTTCTTCTGTAATTCTAATAGGTGATATATTCATATCTGATGTGTCTACAGACGGACCACTTGTTGCAACGTAGTATAAATTATATTCGATACCTGGAATGTACTCCCAAGTAACAATTAAACCTTCTTCTTTTGCATCAATTTGTGTATCAAAGTCTGTGATGAAATATAGCGTGTCATACGTGCTATCATCTGAAGATACAACTAAGTTTCCTGAATCTAAAACGTGTGTATGTTTTGCCACAAGTTTTAATTTGTAGTATATACCACTGTGTAAGTTTCTACTGATATCCCAATCTTCTGATGGTGGATCTGCATAATATACACCTGTGTTTTCTGCTGATTTTGAATCCGAGTTGTCAAAAGTATTTGAGTTTATATCATCTAAAATAACTTCGTATTGAGCAACCCCGTCCTCATTGTCACTTCCGTAATAAAATCCTGTTGCCGTTATCGGCACAGTCCAACGTAAGTTTACGTCTGGTTCGTTTGAATAGTCATTTGCTGGCGTATTATAAATCGAAATTTCTAAGTTAGTCGGAGGATTTTGAGCATTGGCAAACACTTCAAATATAAATAAACCACTTAAATTTGGTGCTATAAGACATATTACCATAAGTATAGATAATATACGTTTCATAAATTCTCCCTTCTATTATTCAAAAATAAGGGCGATCAATGACCGCCCCAACTTGTTAAGGCATAACGTTTGCAAGAATTTCTAGTGCATCTATAACGCTTAGTTGTTCATTTGGAAAAACTTGACCGTTGTTAAGTTCTACTACTCCAAGCTCTACTGCTGCATAAACATACGTTCTATAAGTTGCTGGAAATGCTCCAATGTTTGATATACCTTGTCTATTTGCTATAAAAATGCTGTCTACTGATTTAAAATAAGTTTTTTCGTATAGTTGCATTGCTACAAATATCGCATCACCTTGTTCAATCGGGTTTGTTAAACCAGTTCTCATAATGCCTGTAAAACCTTTTTGTTGTAAATACGTTATCGCATCTGCTCCTGTTGGTGCTCCAAGCATTCTTGCTATCGAGTCCAACATTTGTTGTTTTGTTGCTTTTGCACTTGTATCTGATAAATCAAATATCGTACCAAGTTGATATACTTGAACTATATGTGTAACATTTGATGGCAACGTTGGAATTTCGATACCTGTTGTTTTTTGACCAACAAATATATATGTTCCCATCTCCACGATTTCTAGAGCATATCCGCCTCCAACTTTGAAAACGTAAATTTCTTCCCACTCTCTAAACGCATAATATCCTGTTACATTGTTGCTGTCTATATTAGCTTGTAATAAAATCGAATTGTTAAGAGTTTTAATTTTCGTTGTGTCGTGTATTGCAACGTCCATAATCGTTTGCATCTCTTCTCTGTGGTCTTCAACTAATTGTGCATACGTTGTATCAACCCATGTTTGAAGTGCAGTGTAGTCGATTATATCTCTTTCCAATTCTTTTTCTAATCCTGCTACAAGATTTTCTCTTGCAACTGTGTTTAAACTTGTTAGTGAGTCCGTAATATCTTCTTCAACGTAGTAATCATCATCATCTGATTCTGCTACACGCAAGTTGATATTTAATTTTGGCGTTAAATATGCATCTGTACCAATGTTTTCGCCTTCTTCAATACTTATATCAAGTTTGATATACGCATCGTTAATTTCACGTTGGCTCAACTTTGTAAGTACATCTTTAATTTCATCTACATAGTTATCTAAAGTGTCAGGTCTAATAGACATTGTGAATGGGTCATATTCCCATCTAATTGTCGTATTTGTATCTGTCGCCCAGTCAAAAGTGCTTATTGGGAAATAATATTCAAAGTTTGTTGATTCTGGATTTGCTTCTAAGTCATACAAATTAACTATTGCAAGGTCTGCCTTGAAGTAGTTTTCTTTATATTTATAAGTTGTTGAACCGTTTCCATCTTCTATTATCCAATATGCTTGTGACATAAGCTCGTTAACTAAGTTATCATATTTTGCTAAATAATCTTCTAACGCCTGATTGTCAAGTTCTTCTGCTTCGTCGTACTCTGTTCTGTAAATAACTTTGTCTGAATATAACGAACGTGGTGCAGATTCACCTTCTTCAATTTCAATTGTGTAATCAACTGTTCTAACTTTGATGTCATAACGACTGCTTGAACTTAAATGAGTTATTTTGTATGCAAGTTTTTGATAACCTGCTGGTACATCTTCCAAATCTTCTTCGTTTACTTCCATTTTAACAAGTCCATACTTGCTGTCTGTGCTACCTGCAATCGAATAATCTGTGTCGCTCTCACCTTGGATAGCAATTTCAAAATCATACTCATCTGGAATAATCGCTCCGTCTGGTAGTGGTGCATCAAAAGTTATTACAACTTCTCTTTTAGCGTTATAACTATAATCGCTAGTTAATTCAACTTGTAAATTTATTGGTGATTCGATTGGTTGTGATGTTACTGGAATGTAAATCCACTCCGAACCTATCGGTTGACCATCAACTGTTATAACTGTTCTTAAATAGTAGTAATACAATGTATTTGGCTTTAACGTGTTATCCAAAATTTGTCTACCAAAGCTTAATTGTTGTGGGTCAAGCTCCTCTTGGATAATTTCTGACCCGTCCCAATATAATGAATTTACATAAGTTTCTTCTGTCGTGAAAGCATAATAATCTTCATCACTTTTTAAAATTGTTTCAAGTGTAACACCTATTTCAAGTAGTTCGTCTGGAATTAAATTAGTTTTTGAACGAACTATTTCGTAATACATCGCCTCATCAGTGTCAACAACATAGTTTGGTGGTTCCCAAGATACTGTTACTGTTGTGCTTGATGTGTCACTACTTGTGAAGTTTGGTGGTGCTGGTGGTGCTTGCTCCTCAAGTGATGGTGACAACGGTTTTGTATACGTTGTGAAGCTGTGTTCTTTAGATATTTCTGAATAAATAATTTGTGAATCATAATCTTCGTGTTGTGCTTCAAGTTTTGTTCTTATTCTTAAAAAGTAAACTTGATTTGGATCTAAGTTTTGGAATAAAATTGTTGGTTGGCTTGCAATTGGTGTTGTATTATCGTCATCAACAAATGCAATTGTAATCATTTTGCCTTCTCTAAGTCTTTCCAAAAATCCTTCTTCTAACATATCTATCGACCCGCTAGCATCCATAACGATATCATAGTTATAAGCTGTTGCTATTGTTTCGATTTCCTCATCTTCTGCTGTTCCAATTGCACCATTTGTATCCATGATGTCACTTGTTGCAAAGAAAATTTCATACGTTCTTTCATCTTCATTTGAAAGTTCCCAACCTGCTGGTGAAAGCATCGTGTCAACATAACTTGAAATATCAACAACTCCAAAGCTTACTTGGTGTTGAATAGTTTCTTCATCTTGAATTTCTGAATCAATTATTGCTGAAACTACTGGAACAACTTCTTCAATTAAGTTGAAAGTAACTGCAAGTGGATTTGACTCCTCACTCACTGAAAGCATTTCTTCATCGTCAAATTTATCGTATACCGCTCTCATAGTTACATAATATGTGTTTGGCACAAAATAATTTAATGCGATTTGCTCTGTTGCTGAGTTTGGATAATCTCTTACTGTAACGTCAATTAAATAATTGTCGTTAATAAAATCACTTCCACTATCTGGCACAAGCATATTCCAGTTGCCATCACTTTCGTGTGGTTTTAGTACAACGTTTGTCATACTAAATGAGTTTCCTAGGGCACTATACGAACCAACTGGATCCGCATCTCCAAGAAACGCCTCAACTAAAACTACTTCGTCATTGTCATATGAAACTTTAAATACTTTACTAAAAATCTTTTCCCCTTCACCTTGCGTTGTGTCTGCGTCGTCATATAAAAACATTTCATAATATAACTCCCCTTTTTCTAGCAACGTTTCAAGTTCTGGGTTGTTTTGTGTGCTTACTGGTGCACTCCATTGAATGTCAAAACCTACTGCTTGTGGCTGTGCATATATATCTACGTCTTGATCATTTATAGCTGGAATAACGTAAATATTGTTTATTGCCTCAAGTTGTGGTGTTGGCGGTGGAATGTTGTTGTCTGTTGATGCGTTGTAAATCATTTTTTGAGAATTTAGTGTATCCGTATCCCCTAAACTTACGTGAACTTCATATTGGTTCATATCACTACCAGCAGAGAAACGAACTGCAATTCTATCACTTACTGCGTCAGTTGCTGTTGCTTCTAACACATTGTTGTAATAAACGTTGTAAGTTACTTCACCACTAATATTTCTATAACCAACATATTGAATTTCTGCCCAAGTTTCTGAAATTCTTTGGATTTCATACTCTAGGTAAGTGTATAATCTGTTTTCCATTGGATATTCTGATTTTAGTATACCAGACTCAAGTATTCTTATTTTTGCTGTTTCCATAAGTTCACTTGATTGTAAGTCTTCCCATTCGATAAACTCATCGTCCATATCAAGCCAATCTGTTTTATCTTCATTGTAAATCGTTTGGTCTTGAACTATTTTAATAGTATACACTCTAGTATCTTCATCATAATACAGTGTTCCATAGTCATCAGTTCTTGTTAATCTTGCACTACCTGGTTCATTTCTTTTGCTCATATCAAATTCAATCTCAATACTTGTTGAACCTGCTGTATAAGACTCCAGTTGCAATCTCATAACTTCATTGTCAGCTAGTTCATAATCACCATATTCAAGAGTAAAACTACCGTCTGCTTGTGTGTTTTCAAAAACATACAACGGTTGTTTGAAATAAACGTCCATACCTGGTCTATCACCAACACGGTTTGGATAGTTGATAGCTAATAGTTCATTAAGTTCACCAAAACTATCTAAAATATAGTGTGTTGCACTTCCTTCAAAGTTATCAATTGCATTTAAAACTTCTAGTGTGTCTGTTGCACCTCCAGGGCCTGTAACTGTAAAGTTCATTACGTTACCAGCAGACACCCCGTTTGTTGTAAAGTGAACTTTACCTGTTGTTCCATTGTCACCAGTTGTTTCTTCAAAATAATATCTAAATAATAATTTTGATGCATCAACTGTGCTTAACGCTGGATTTGTTGTCGTTGAAACGATTTCAACAACGTTACCTTTGTCCCCGTTAAATGCTGTTTCCATATTAACAGTTTCTACGATAGCAGGAGTATCCCCAAAGCCTGATGCAGAACTATAACTTCCTGTATTTGTTTGATACATTCTGTAAGATAGAAATTCTTCTACCCCTTCTGCGTTCCACATTTGAGTTTTTATCTCATACTCACCACTACCCCAAGTGATAATAGTATGTTGCACTTTTGTAAGTCCATCACTGTCTTCAACATAATATGTTACATAAAACGTTTCGCCTCGTTCATATTCCCAAGTTACACCCGACCAAACGCTACCTAAGTTTACGTTATAACCAGTAAAGTTGTTTAGGTTTTCAGGTAATTGCGTCGTTTTTTCTTGCAAATTAAAATTATCGCTCGAATTTCTTGCCATAACACCTGATGCCTGTGTCGCATAAACGTCAAATTGAAACGGGCTAAATAGTGATATTATCATTACAATAGATAATAGTGCGGCTATTCTTTTTCTCAATATTGTTTCCTCCTGTTTTATTTTTTTTGTTTTGCATGCCTATGTAAAGTATATCGGTACACCCCTACTTAAAAATTAGTATAAGAAATTTACCAATTGATAAATATTTAACCAAAACATTGCACATCATAATAATATATTAGAGATGAGGTAACGAATATGCAATTTAAAAAATCGACAATTTACAAATTATTACTTCTACTTTTAATACCAATTGCAAATGTATTTGTTAGGCTCTATGCCTCATACCCTACACCGTGGGAGCAATACTATTCGATGGGTATTAATAAGGTAGTAATTCAAATTATTAGCCTAATATGTGGAATTTTTCCGTTTTCTGTTTTTGAAGTTTTAATTGTTTTAGCAGCAATATTTTTGGTTGTTTCTTTCTTTTATACTATATATCTTTCAATAAAAAGTGGAAGAAAGTTCTATATAGTTTTAGGTAGGTACGGTTTAAACTTAGCTGTCACTGTTGCTATTGTGTATTCAACATTCCAATTTTTATGGGGACTTAACTACAAACGTCCTCAATTTGGATACAATCACGGACTTGTTGTTCAGGAATATACACCCGAGGAACTTTCAGAGCTATACGCCTACTTACTGACCCAAGCGGCAAAAGAACGTGAAATTGTTCCCGAAGATGAAAATGGAATTATGCGAATGTACACTGGCTATCGTGATGCTTTTAGTCGTGCCCAACTTGGCTATGATGCTATAACTGATGTTTTTATTGAACTTGATGGCACATATGGAAAGCCAAAACCATTTCTTGCATCGGCACTGCTAAACTATACCAAAGTTACAGGTATGTATTCACCATTTACTGGCGAACCAAACGTCAACGTCGCTATACCTGATATGTATATTCCCTCAACAACTTGCCACGAGATGGCACATCAAAGGGGATACGGCTTCGAGGATCAGTGCAACTTTATAGCATACATCACTGCTATTTCTCACCCTGATGCCGATTTTAGATATTCTGGCTATTTGCTTGGCATCGCATACGTTAGCAACGCCCTTGCAGCTGCAGACTTTGACCTTCTTATTGCAAGAAATCAAGAAATGTCTGATAAAATTATGGACGATTTGAATTATGGTAACGAATTTTGGGCACAATATGAGGGAAAAGTTGAAGAAGTTGCAGACTCTGTAAACAACTCTTTTTTAGTTGCAAACGGAGTCGAAAGTGGTACACAAAGCTATGGCAAAGTTGTCGACTTACTATTAGCGTATTACGACAAATACTTCTAAATTATATTATTAAAGGAGAAAAATATTATGTATCCAACTGAATCACAATATAATGAAGAAATGGAACAATCTGAAATTTGCGGTCATGAGTTTCATGAAATGTCTAAAAATGCAACAAGAAACATTATGTTTCCTGAACTAAATGACGAAATTGCTATGGACTATATTCAAGAGTTGATGTAACAACTATGCTATATAATTTGTGTTAATATAAATTATATAGCATTTTTTGTCCAACTATTGATTTTAGATGTTATGATTTTATAAAATTATGCCGATAACTAAAGCGTAGTAAATTTTATTTATAGGAGTGATAATATGCGTATAGAAACTAGTGCTACATACAATGCACACTTAACACAATCGATCGCACAAGCGAATGGCAACGCTTCAGAAACAGCTGTAAAAAATGCCAACTCAGAAACTGGTAGAGAGGAAGCAAGAGGAGCAACTTTTGAACGTGGCGTTCAATCAGAGAGCGTAACTTATTCAAAACCTGCAACTGCTGCTGCACCAAAAGCAATTGAAAGCACTGAGAAATCAGAAATAAACTCTCAATTGCCAAACAATCCATTTTTAAATGGAGAAACAACATTAACAGATGAGCAACTTGAAGCTATCGAAGCAGCTAAAGCTTTACCAGGTTCAAACAGTACAACAACTACTGAATCTACAACAACTACTTCAACAACTGAAGCTACAAGTAAAGGCTTATCAACCGAAGAAGTTTCTGCTATTAAGCAACAACTTTCAGAACAAACTATGGATATGATTAAAGACTTAACAAAAGATACAGTTAAGCAACAAACAGATAACGTTAGCTACACAACAGATGAAGCAACTGCTGCAATACTTAAAAAAGTATTTGGTAGCGTAGAAGCTGCTGTTCCTGCTGTTGCATCTACACCAGAAGCTGCTGCTGCTGCAATCGCACCAGGTGGAAGCTATTCAGTTGACGCTGTTGCAGACCGTCTTTTGACATTTGCTGAAACTATGACAGGCGGAGATGCAGACGCAATGGCAGAAATGAAAGCTGCTGTTCAACAAGGATTTAAAGAAGCAGGAATGGATTTAGAAACAGGTGAAGGTATGCCAGACATCACTTATGAAACTTATCAAGAAGTAATGTCAAGATTTGATAGTTATCAAAATGCTTAATTATAACAAATGAGCCAAGACTACAATTGTCTTAGGCTCATTTTTTTTCCTTACTGCTTTGTTTGTAGCAGTCTAGTCGTATCTAATTGTAGTATGTACAAATATCTTTATTTCTATACAAGTGGTTGATAATATTTCCCCGATAGTATATAATAAGTCCAATCAAAATTATGGAGGAACAAACATGAAAAAAACTAATGGACAGACGATATTTTGGATTGTAATTTTTGGTCTTACTATTGTTGGCTACGGGATTAACATCGCCACAGGTAATCTATTTTTGGGCATAATGGCTTCAAGCATAATTGGTATTATTGTATTTGGTGCATGGCTTTATACAAATCGTGCTTCATACTATGCTTATGTTGCAAACGTTGCGTTTGAAAAAGGCGACCAAGAAACGGCAATGCTAAATTACAAAAAAGCAACCGACCTTGAAAGCTGTGGTAGCCTTGTTAAAGTTGTGTATGCGTATAGACTACTAACAAGCGGGCAACTAGCGGAAGCTGGTGCTATGATTTCACAAGTTGATACAAACTCTCTAAACGACAACGAAAGATACAACTATGACGCCACAAATGCATTAATAATTTGGAAGAAAGGCGACTTAAAAGGCTCAATCTCTATGTATAAAAACTTGCTTGAACGTAAAAAAAGCGAACTTGTATACGAAACGTTAGGATTTTTGCTAATTTGTAATTATGAATATGATGAAGCAGTTGAACTTAGTGCTGAAGCTGCGGAACAATTTCCAAACAGCGATGTTATAAAAGAAAACTTAGCCACTGCTTATTTTTACACTTTTGAGGACAAAAAAGCCAGAAAACTGTTTAAACAACTTATAGATAAGTCCGTTAATTTTCCCGAAACGTACTACTATTATGCACGAATTGCATTTGAGGACGAAAAATATAGCCTTGCACTAAAATATTTGAATATAGCGCTGGACAAAAAAATAACTTATTTATCAATTTTAACAAAAAATGATATTGAATCGTTGATAAAAGAAGTTGAAAATGGTATGATAGAAAAAAATACCACAAAGGAGTCTAACGTTATGGAATTTACTTTAAACACTGGTGCAAAAATACCAGTTATCGGGCTTGGTGTGTTTCTTTCTGAAAAAGGCGAAGAAACTGTTGAGTCTGTAAAAACAGCACTAAAAGTTGGGTATCGTCACATTGATACTGCGTATTCGTACAAAAATGAGGAAGAAGTTGGCGTAGGGATTAAAGAATCGGGCGTTAATAGAGAAGATATTTTTATCACTACGAAACTATCTATTGGAGATGTTCGTAAACATAGAGCTATCGAAGCATACGACGAAAGCCTTGTAAACTTAGGAGTTGATACTGTTGACTTGTATTTGATACATTGGCCAGCAGTTGAGGGATTTAAAGAAGCTTGGCTTGACCTTGAAAAGCTTTATAATGACAAAAAAGTTAGAGCTATCGGGGTATCAAACTTTAACATTCATCACCTAGAAACTATTGCTGAAATCGGAACGGTTACTCCTGCTGTAAACCAGTTTGAGTCACACCCATATTTTAACAACCAAGAACTTGTTGACTATTGCCACAAAAAAGGTATCGTTGTTACGGCGTATAGTCCCCTTGGCGGTCAAAAGAAAGGGAAAGGCGTTGTTCTTGCTGATCCAACACTTGCAGAACTTGCTGAAAAATATGAGCGTTCTGTTGCTCAAATTATTTTAAGATGGCATTTGCAACGTGGAGTTGTTGTTATTCCAAAATCAAAATCGGAAGCACGTATAATTGAAAACTTTAACATTACTGATTTTGAGTTATCAGATGAAGATATGGACAAAATCAACTCGCTTGATACTGGCGAAAGAATGGGGTCAGACCCAGATAATATACCATTTTAACAAAAAGGCACATGTTACTTTTTAGTAGCATGTGCCTTTTTATTTAGATGTATTGTATTGCAAATTTAGTGCAAATAACATATAATATACAAAAAAGAGGTGATATTGTGGCAACAAATACAACTAACATTAGTATTAGAATAGATAGAGAATTAAAATCTCAAGCTGATCTGCTATTTAACGAACTTGGAATGAATATCTCAACAGCAGTTAATATATTTATCAAGCAAGCACTAAGAGAGGGTAAAATACCATTTGAAATTTCTCTAAACGCTCCTAATCATGAAACTATTTTGGCAATGATGGAAGCGGAAAAAATAGCTACAGACCAGAATGTAAAAGGTTATAATAATTTAGATGATTTATTTGACGAGTTGAATAATTAATGAAATATATTGTTAAAAATACTACCCGATTTAAAAAAGATTATAAACAAGCAGTTAAACAAAATAAAGATATGAAACTACTTAATACTGTTGTCGAAATGCTTGCTAACGGCGAAACACTTCCAGAAAAGTATAAAGACCATGAATTAAAAGGTAATTGGAAAGGACATAGAGAATGTCATATTGCTCCTGACTGGTTGCTAGTATATTATGTTGAAAATGAGATTTTAGTTTTAACGCTTTCACGTCTTGGATCGCACAGCGAACTATTTTGAGAATATAACAAAAAGGCACATGTTACTTTTTTAGTAGCATGTGCCTTTCTTATTTATTTCGCAACTATATTAACTAATCTACCTTTAACATAAATCTCTTTAACAATTTGTTTACCCTCAAGTCTAGCCGACAAAAATTCTTTTGCAGTCGCAAGTATATCAGCCTCTTGTGCCTCTGCATCAACTGTAACTTTACCTGCCATTTTCCCGCTAACTTGCACGATAATTTCAATTTCATCTTCTTTCATTTTCTCCATATCGTATTTTGGCCAAGTCTGCTTAAACACGCTCTCCGTTTCGCCAACAAGTTCCCAAAGTTCTTCGCTTATATGTGGCACAAACGGTGCAAGAAGTGTAATTACTGTCTTAATCGTTTCGGTATCTATCCCGCCAGATTTTTTCGCAATGTCCGTAAGCTTATTCGTATATTCCATAAATCCACTTACAACTGTGTTCAAACTAAAAGTTTCCATTCTAGTTGTAATGTCATAAATCATTTTGTGTCGTATTCTTTCAGTTTCTTTAGTTGCTGGTTTTGCTTCATTAGTTGTAACAAGTCTCCAAAGTTTGTTTAAGAAACGGTGCACCCCGCCAATTCCGCTGTCGTCCCACTCGCTGTCAAGCTCTGGTGGCCCAATAAACAACTCATACATACGAAGCGAATCGCAACCATAGTTTCTAACAAGCTCATCAGGTGACACTGTGTTGCCTTTTGACTTACTCATTTTTGCACCATCTTTTGTAACCATACCTTGATTAAACAACTGTTTAAACGGCTCTGAGAACGACACAACGCCGATATCTTTAAGGAATTTTGTATAAAAACGTGCATACAACAAATGCAACACTGCATGCTCAATACCACCCACATACATATCAACTGGCAACCAGTTTTTCATATCTTCTTGGCTTATAAGTTCTTTATCGTTGTGTGGATTTGGATATCTCAAAAAGTACCAAGATGACCCAGCCCATTGTGGCATAGTGTTTGTTTCACGTTTTGCAGGTCCATCACATTTTGGACAACAAGTGTTTACCCACTCCTCTATATCAGCAAGTGGTGACTCCCCTGTGCCCGTTGGCTCATAACTTTCAACGTCTGGTAACGTTATTGGTAAATCTTCTTCTTTAGCTCCAACAACACCACATTTTTGGCAGTGTACGATTGGAATTGGTTCACCCCAATATCTTTGACGAGAAAACACCCAATCTCTAAGTTTATAATTAACAGTTTTTTTGCCGATATTTTCAGTTTCTAGGTAATCCAAAATTTCCGCTTTAGCTTTGTTTGCATCAAGCCCATTAAATTTGTCCGAGTTTACCATTTTGTTATCTTCATCTATAACAGTAATAATTTCTAGCCCAAATTTTTCTGCAAACTCCATATCACGGTCATCATGTGCAGGCACACACATAATCGCTCCCGTTCCATAGTCCGCAAGAACGTAGTCTGCTGTCCAAATAGGAACTTGCTTGCCTGTAAGCGGATTTGTCGCATATGCACCCAAAAATACACCTGTTTTTTCTTTGTCCGTCATACGGTCAACCGCAGATTTAGTTGATGCATCAAACACGTATTTCTCAACTTCTGCTTTTTGTGCGTCCGTAACAAGCTCTGTAACAAGTGCACTTTCTGGTGCAACAACCATAAACGTTGCTCCATACAAAGTGTCTGGTCTAGTTGTAAATACTTTAACTTTTTTGTCTGTTCCAACAACGTCAAAGTCAATTTCCGCCCCATAGCTTTTGCCTATCCAATCAGCCTGCATCTTCTTAACTTTTTCTGGCCAGTTTAAACCGTCCAAATCTGCAAGAAGTTGCTCCGCATATGCAGTAATTTTTAACATCCATTGACGCAAATTTTTCTTTGTAACTACGCTACCACATCTATCGCATGTACCCTCTTTAACTTCTTCGTTTGCAAGTCCTGTTTTGCAATCTGGACACCAATTTATAGGCATTTCTTTTTCATATGCAAGTCCTTCTTCAAACATCTTCAAAAATATCCACTGTGTCCACTTGTAATAGTTCGGATCAGTCGTGTTTATTTCTTTGTCCCAGTCGTACACGGCACTAATTTCGCCAAGCTGTCTTTTGAAGTTTGCGATATTGCCTTTTGTTGCGATTGCAGGATGTATTTTTTTTGCGATTGCATAGTTTTCAGCTGGCAACCCAAAAGCGTCCCATCCCATCGGATGAAGCACGTATTTATTTTGTAAAATTTGATATCTACTCCATACATCTGATAACACGTATCCACGCCAATGTCCAACGTGAAGCCCGTCACCTGATGGATATGGAAACATATCTAAACAATAATAATTTTCTTTGTTTTCTGCTGGTACATTTATCGGCTGGTCAAGCCATTTTTTTCGCCACTTTTCTTCTATGGCTGTATAATTATAGTCCATTTTATCACTCCTGTTTACATTAAATAAGGAAATGATACCACAAATTCTACCATTTTTCAAGGGATTTATTTTTGTATCGTATACGTATTTTGCCTTTTTGCTTTGAAATATAGACTATCATATCTGCAAGAGATTTATTTTTGTATCGTATACGTATTTTTACCTTTTCTCTTTGAATCGTAGACTGCCATATCTGCTTTTTTGTATAGTTCTTCAAATGTTGCCCCAGCATAAGTTTTTGCTATTCCAATACTTGCCGAAATTGTAACTTGTTTTTCGCCGTCCGAATACGTCTTTCTAATAACATGACAAATGTGCTGTGCCTTGCTTTCTATATCAACTACGCCTCGCAAAAACACCATAAACTCATCTCCACCAACACGCCCTATGACATCTTGTTCCATAAACACATATCTTAATTTTTGTGCCACTTCTTGAATAACTGCGTCCCCAACGTCGTGCCCCAAATTATCATTCACGCCTTTAAAGTTATCAATATCTATCATAAATAACGCCCCTACTTGACGTTGCTCCAAACATTTACCTATAATTTTTTGTGTCATACGCTTGTTGTATAACCCCGACAACGCATCATGTGTTGCACTGTATTGAAGGTCTTTTTCGGCTTGAATGTTGTTTCCAACCAAAATCCCTCGCACAATATTAGTTTTTGGGTCACGCTCAATTTTTAAATATGCTAAATACCAGCTATACTTTCCATTTGCATCCGATGTACGATACTCATACTCAAAAAATTCTGTCTTATGCGACAAGTTTTTTAACAATGCATGTGAGCTTATTGAGTTTAACATTTCTTTTCTATCTTCAGGATGAATTCTTGTGTACACTACATCTCGTATAAACTTGTCGTATACTTCACCAACTACATTAGATTGAAATTCACCACAAAATCTATAATTTGTTATTATTTTTGTCGTTACGTTCACCTCGATTTCCATAGTATGATCGGCCTTGTGCGTTAATATATCTTTATACATTTCTTCTAATTCTTTAGCTTTAAATTTAATTTTACGGTCTTTTAAAATTTCAATTCCGATTATCATAAATATTGCTGTGTAAAAAATAACTAAGTTTGCCATTGCAGACCATAACAAAGTTTTTGTTGCAACTTTACTATATATATCTTGATAAAACATAATAGATGTAACAAACATTTGAATTGTTTGTAATACTTGTAGAACAAAAAATGCTATCAACCTTTTTGGGCTAAATTTAATTATATCCCAGTGCCTTTTATGTGCTACTCGTAAAATTGTTAATACACACAAACAAATTACAATACATACAGCAATTCTAATAGAGATTAAAAATTCTGTACCATATTGTACATTTGTAAAATCAAATCTCATATAAGTCGCATACACAAAAGTTACTATAAATGAGCCCGCCATTATATGAATTATAGGTATAAGCCCAAAAGCTAACTTTTGCAAAACTGATGCATTAAAAAATATAAATATTTCTGTGACATAAAGTGTTAATAGTATGAGAAACTGTATATATCCTGACATCGGAACAGTTTCTAATAAATACATATGTGTTACAGTATTTATAATACATACTAAAAATTTTGTAATATTCCCACCTTTTAGTTTCATAGGTTGCTCTATAATTTTAAACATTATTAACGTATGAACAAAATAAATAGCTGTGAATAATATTTTTAGGGTTAATAAATTCATCTCAAGCCCCCTACCTTTCTATTGTAAATGTATTTTTACCTCGCTTTTTCGACTCATATAACGCTTCATCTGCCAATTTATAAATTTCTTCAAATGACGTACCATCTTTAGTTTGTGCAATCCCTATACTTGCTGAAATTGTAACTTGTTTAAATCCCTCGTAATAAGTTTCATAAATAAGGTTACAAATATGTTCAGCTTTTTTACTAATATCAAGGTTGTTACCAATCTTTAAAAATACTACAAATTCATCGCCCCCAATTCTACCAACTATATCTTCTTTCCTAAATATGCAATTAATTTTTTGAGCTACTTCTCTAAGCACAACATCGCCTTTATTGTAACCAAATGTATCGTTAATTTGCTTAAAATTATCAATATCTATTACAATAAATAAACCATTACAATTTTTTTGTAATTCACGTGTTATAAGCTCTTCCACAGTTCCTCTATTATATAAACCTGTTAGAGCATCTATTGTAGCTTTAAATTCAAGGTCTTTTTCTTCTTGAATGTTACAAATCGTTACAATTGCTCTAGTATTTATTTCATCTTTCTCCGCTATAACGTATCCCCTATTCCAATGATAAGTATTGTCATCATTTTTTTGCCTATATTCAAATTCATAGTTATTTATGCCCGAATTGATATAATCCATTATGTAATAAATTTTAAGATTATTTATTAGCAACTCTCTATCATCTGGATGAGCTGTATTGTCTATAATATTATCTATAAACTTTCTATAATACGTGTCTATAAGGTCATTTTTCACTTTGCCCTCTATAATAACATTTATAAGTCGCCCTGTATGACAATCCACTTCTAATGTACACTCTGTTTTTCCTATCACCATATGTTGATACATATTTTCCAACAACTTTTCTTGTGCTTTGCATTGATAATCTTCAACTATTTCAAATCCAACTATCAGAAATATTCCTATATAAAACATCGCTATTGCACATATCCCCTCAAAAACTAATGATGCAGATAATGCATAAACATTCACATCTGTTTCATAAATCAATGCACTTACTAATAATTCCGAAATAACTATTAACTCTAATACAATAAACATTTTAAGTCTTCGTACTTTTGTAGCAAAAATTTGCAGATACTTAATATTAATAATTTTTGACAAAATCATTATAAATATAGATAATATAGTGCATACGATAATTACTGCCATCAATAGCATATGCATATTATTTATTACATACCGTAAACTTTTATTTAACAACATTCCTGTAATACCCGATACAATAAACATCCCCGCTATTAGATGCAACGGTGTCATTAAACCAAACACTATTTTAACTAATATATTTTCATCATAAAACTTAATAACTTCCCATAAATATAAAAACATTAAAAATAAATATGAAATTGCTATTACTTCGGTTATGTTTATTTTAATAAGCGAACTTATTAATGCATTTAAAAGTGATAGCTTAAATATTATATTTGTGTTATTATTTTTTACAACTAATATTTCATTTAAATAACTGAAAAATACAAAATTGTAACAAAAAAATCCTATCATAAACATAATTAATAACAATTCTAACCGCATTTTATTCCTCCCTACTAAAATCAAACTTCCCCTATATATAATATATGTAAATATTTGTGTGTTGTTCATAAAAATATAAATAAAAAAAGATTAGAATAATTTTAGCATTCTAATCTTTTTTTATTTTTTGTTCTATTGCGGTTGCACAACAATAAGCCATCGAAAAAGCCATTTGTATGTTGTATCCACCCGTATCACCGTCCACATCAACAACTTCACCAATAAAATATAAATTGTTTACTTTTTTACTCTCAAACGTTGATGGATTTAATTCTTTTGTGTGCACTCCCCCTGATGTTACCATAGCTGTTTTAATATCTCCCACATTTTCAACTGTTAATACTAACATCGTTAAATGCTTTGCTAAAGATTTTCTCTGTGCTTTATTTACTCTGGCACAAGATAGTGATGGCTCTATTTCAAGCAGCGTTAACATATGGTCAACAAAACTTTTTGGCACTGAAAATTGTCTTAAATACGTAACAATTTGTATTTTCCCATTAATACTAAGCTCTGTTTCAAGTTGTTTTTCAAGCTCACTATACTGTTTATTTAATATATTTAAAACTAATGTGTCTCCTGCATCTATCCATCTAGTTGCATCTAAAATTAGCGGACCTGACAACCCTTTGTGTGTGAATAACAAAGTTCCATATTTATCTTTAAGTTTTTTGTTGTTTTTCATTATAGTCATTTGTACATTTTCTAATGAAATTCCGCTTAAAACTTTATAACTTTTATCTGTTATTGCAATATTTGTTAGTGCTGGGCGTGGTTGTATAATTTTATGACCAAATATTTTTGCCACTTCATAGCCCCACCCCGTTGTTCCAAGTTGAGGATAACTACAACCACCTGTTGCTATTATTAAATTTGTACATAAAAATGTTTCTCCATTTTGCGTAATAACTGAAAACATTTCGTCACAATAAGTAATATTTATTATTTTAGTATTGTTTTTAATAGTAGTTCCATACATTTTATTTACATTAACTAATGTATCCACTATGTCTTGGCTATTTTTACTTTTAGGAAACACCTTTCCGTTGTCCATAACTTCTTCTTGTATTCCGTTTTCTCTAAAAAATTGTAATACTTTTTTGTTGTCATATGCAAATAAAGCTCGTTTTACAAATTTTGCATTATCCCCATATTTATCTAAAAAATCTTCAATTTTACCTGCGTGTGTAAAGTTACATTGTCCACTACCTGACACCAAAAGTTTTTTGCCCAATTGTTGATTTTTTTCTACTAACAAAATTTTTATTCCGTATTTGGCTAATTGTGCTGAAGCAAATAATCCAGCTGGTCCGCTTCCAACAACTATAGTATTATAATACATTT
>MDSP01000086.1_pt1 | contig 21003 bp, 8 predicted proteins | sample 1005811 | NCBI WGS metagenome assembly MDSP01 (sample SAMN05526596, study PRJNA338239) | gut metagenome | isolation source: stomach gut content | host: Naso elegans | place: Saudi Arabia: Red Sea | collected 2011-04
AATTTGCGCCTTGGTCTACAAAAAGCATTGTGCTACCAGAATATTCAAGCGTAGGAGCAATAGTATCACCTGTAATAACTACTGTAATTATTAGTGTGCTTACGTTATTTGAGCTATCAGTAGCAGTATAAGTTAATGTGTATGTTCCAAGTTTTGAAGTATCAACACTGCTTACAACTTCTGAAGTACGGCTTAAAACTGCGGCATTTGCCTCATAAGTTATAACTAAAACTGGTGTAACGTCACCATCAACATCATCTGTAGCCGTAACAACTGGCATATCATAGCCTGCTCCTTGTTGCACAGTAAATGATAAATCCCCAACATAATGAATTACAGGAGGCGTATTATCAAGTACGTTTACAGTTATAATTTTTGATGTGCTTCTGTTTCCTGCAACGTCAATAGCTGTATAAGTTATTGTATAAGTGCCTGTAATATTTGTATCAACTTCAGAAGCTGTACTTCCATCTGGGTTAGTAACTATAATTTCGATATCAATAGTCCCTACTGCGTTATCAGTTGCTGTCATTGTAGGGTTTGCAAAATATGAGTTTCTATTTATATCTATGGTGTAATCTCCGTCATAATGAAGTTCTGGAGGCGTTGTATCAGCCACAATTTGAACATCAATAACTAATGCTTCAGACGTGTTGCCTGCCGAGTCTGTTGCCGTATAACTAAATTTGTAATCATCAATTTCTGTTGGGTCAAAGTTTGCAACTATTTCTCCAGCCGAATTTGTAATTACCAAATCTACAGAAACTACCAAATCAACATCATCAGTAGCAGTTACTGTTGGATACGTAAATGGTGCGCCTTTTTCTACAATAATTGTTCCTGTAATATCACTTGTTAAAACTGGAGCTAATATATCTTTTACTATAATAATTGCAATTATAGGAGCAGATGTGTTGCCTGAGCTGTCTGTAGCTGTGTACGTTAAGATGTAAGTTCCTGCAAGAGAAGTATCAACATTACTAAAAACTACTCCGTTTCTTGTAATTACTAACTTGATATCAATATCTTCTTCTTTGTCTGCATTATCTGTAGCTGTAACTGTTGGCATAGTAAAGGCGCTGTCTTTGTCAATTTCAAAATACGTTTTGTTGCTGTCTGGGTGAGTATAAGTTAGTTCTGGTGGAGTTGAGTCACCTTCCACAACTATTGTAATTACTAATGTAGACTCGTTGTTTGAGCTGTCAGTAGCAGTATAAGTTAAAACGTAAGTTCCAGTTTGAGATGTGTCAATTGTATCTCCAGTAAAATCACCATCATTTAATGTAATTGTTAAAACTGGTGTAACTTCTCCATCAACATCATCAGTAGCCGTAACAACTGGCATTGTGTGCGCCTCACCTTGTTGTATAACAAACGCCACGTCACCAACATAATGAATTACAGGAGGTGTTACATCTTTTACAGTTACAGTTATAACTATTGGGTCAGAAGTGTTTCCTGCAACGTCAGTAGCTGTATAAGTTATTGTGTAAATTCCAATAACAGAAGTATCAATTTGAGTTACTCCATCTTGAACTATTCCGTTGTGTGTAATTTCTATATCCACAGTTAAAACTTTGTCTGCATTATCAGTAGCAGTTACAACAGGGTTGATAAATGAAGAATTTCTTATCATCTCAAATGTCAAATCACCATCATAATGAAGAATTGGCTTTGTATAATCAGCCACAACATTTACTTCTATAATTAATTCATCAGAAACATTACCTGAACTGTCAGTAGCTGTATAAATAAATTCGTATTCTCCAATTTCTGTGTGGTCAAATGGATCAACTTCTACACCATCTTTTTTGATTACCAAATCTACATTTACAGCAATATCCACATCATCAGTAGCAGTTACTGTTGGATAAGTAAAGTCTTCCCCTTGTTGAACTTCGATTTCATAGTCGCCATCATAGTGTAATTCTGGTGGAACGTTATCCAAAATTGTAATGATGATTATTAATTTATCGGTAGTGTTAGTTTCAGGGCCTGTGCTATCTGTTGCATAATACGTAAGGACATATGTTCCAGAAATATTTGGGTCAATAACATCTGCATCAAATGGTTTTCCATCAAGTGTAATTGATAGGTGAATTGTTGGGTCTGTATCTACTTTATCAGTAGCAGTTACATTTGGCATAGCAACATCATCACCTTTGTTAAATTCCATAACCATATCACCATCATAATGAAGTTCTGGAGCTGTTACGTCTGGTGTAATTCTTACTGTAATTGTTAGTGGGTCAGATTTTAGCCCGATTTCTTCAGTTTCTTTGTTTACTCCAATTTCATCAGTAGCAATATACGTTAATTCATAAAGTTCTCTTTGCAAAGTATCTACAACAGTGCCACTAAATTCAACTCCATCAAGTGTAATTTCTAAATCAATCTTAATATCTTCTGGTTCAGATACGTTGTCTGTAGCTGTAACTATTGGCATATCAAAGTCATAGCCGTGTTCAACCTCGATATAATATTCCCCGTCATAATGAAGTTCTGGAATAGTTTGGTCAGTTACGATTACACTAATTACAAGTGGCTCAGATACATTCCCCGAACTGTCAGTAGCTGTATATGTGAATAGGTGTTCACCAAGTAAAGTTGAGTCAAACTCTTCCATTTCAACACCATCTTTTGTAATTACTAAATCAGCTACCAAATCCATATCTACATTGTCAGTAACAACGATAACTGGCATCTCCAAAACTGCTCCATGTGCAACGTCTATTGGGTTATCCCCGTCATAATGAAGTTCTGGTGGTGTTTGGTCTGTAATTTCTACAGTAATAATTATTGGTTCAGATACGTTTCCAGCAACGTCTGTAGCAGTGTAAGTTAAAATGTATGTTGCAATTATTGATGTATCAACCTCACTAACTTCTTCTCCATTTAGTGTAATTACAAGGTCTGAATAAATTGGGTCATCAACGTTATCTGTAGCGCTTACAAATGGGTTAGTAAATGGCCCGCTGTTGTGTGCAACTTCGATATAAAGTTCATCATCATAATGAAGTTCTGGTGGTGTTTTGTCGGTAACACTAACTATAATTACAAGTGGCTCAGATATATTCCCTACGTGGTCTGTAGCTGTATAAGTTAATGTGTATTGCCCAACTTGCATAGTATCTACAACGTTTGGTGCAAAAATTTCTCCGTCTTTTTCAACTATAAGCTCAATTGTTGGGTTAATGTCAACATCATCAATTGCAGTTACTACAGGCATTGTAAACGTTGTATCTCCATGTGCCAAATCAAAATACATATCTCCTCTATATGTAAATACAGGAGCAGTTACATCAGGTACAATTGTAAGTGTAATTGTTATTGTGTTGCTTGAATTTCCAGAGCTATCAACTGCGCTATAACGTAGGGTATATTCTCCAACTTCCATAGTGTCGATATCAGCCAAAACTATACCATCTTTTTCTATAGATACAGATACTAAAACATTTGTATCAACGTTATCTGTAGCAGTTACAACGATATCAGGAAGCGCCATACCTTGAGTAATTTCTAGTTCTAATTCTCCTTCGTATTTGAGAACAGGAGCAACATTATCAGCTCTTTGTGGGCTAAAGTAAACCGATGACCAGCCTCTAATTTCTTGGATAGTTGTAAAGTCATGGTCGCCAATATTAATTCCTAAATAGTTGTACTGAACGTATAAATTTCTTAACGTTGTAAGAGATTTTAAATTATCGATGTTTGTTAAGTTGTTGTAATTTAGGTCTAGTGTAACTAATTTTGTAAGATTAGAAAGCACCGAAATATCTTTAATTTCATTTTCACGAAGATGAAGCTCCGTAACTTCTGTAAGTCTACTTAATGCGCTAATATCTTCGATGTTATTTTCACGTAGATTTAACAAAGTAAGGTTAGTTAGGTTGCTTAATGCACTAATATCAGAAATGTTATTTTTGTATAAGTTTAGAGTTGTAAGGTTAGTTAAGTTTTTAAGTTGGCTAACGTCGCTAACTTGGTTGTTATACAAATTTAGAGTCTGAAGGTTTGTTGCATATTCAAGACCTGTTAAATCAGAAATACTTTTGTTTGCACAGGCTAGAGTAGTTAAATTTTCGATTTCGCTCTCTTGTACTTGGTTATCACTGTTTGAGTCGATTTGTGCCAAAACTAACTTTAAAAGTTCAGCATCATTAAAGTGAATTACTTTATCAGCAACAACAGTAACTGTAATAATTGTTGGTTCACTCGTATTTCCTGCAACGTCTGTAGCAGTGTAAGTTAGGGTGTATACCTCATTTAAAATCGAGCTATCAACAGTGCTAACTTCTGTCCCAGCAGAATTTGTAATTACAACATTTGCCACAATTTCCCCATCAATATTATCAGTGGCAGTTATAGTTGGGATTTCAAAAGTTTTGTTTAGCGATACTTCAACTTCAGTATCTCCAGAATAAGAAATTTCTGGTGCGATTAAATCTTCTGTAATTTCTTCAACAACAGAAACCGTAATTACAAGTGCCTCACTCGTATTTAATACTGAGTCAGTAGCTATATAAGTCAAAATATAATCTCCAAGTTGGCTAGTATTTACAGAAGTTACAGCAACTCCATCAAGCTCAATTAATAAATCAACAGAAACTTCCTCATCAATATCATCAGTAGCTGTTACAACTGGCATTATAAAAATTGAATATTGCTCAACTTCAAAAAATAAGTCGCCATCATAATGAAGTTCTGGTGGTGTTACATCACTAGAGTCAATAATCGTTAGTGTAATTATAAACGGAGAACTAGAATTGTTTGAGCTATCAATAGCAGTGTAAGTTAGAGTGTATACCCCAGCTTCTAGCGTATTAATTTCAGAAATAACTGCTCCATCTTTTGTAATAACTAGAGTTGCCTCAATATTTTTATCTCTATCATCAATAACTGTAACTTGTGGAATTTCAAACTTTTGCCCCTGAATAATTTCGATATTTGTGCTACCATCATAACTAATTACAGGAGCAGAACTATCAGCACCATTTTGAGGGTCAAATAAAATCGTTCCACCTTTAGAACGGAAATTCTGAATTAAATCCCAATTGTAAGTTTCTAATATCGCAATATTGTTGTATCTAATATCTAGCCTAGTAAATCTAGTAAAACCTTCTAAGGCACTAATATCACTAATTTTGTTGCTATCAATATCAAGGCTTGTAAGGCTTGTTAAATTTGCGATAACGCTCATATCAGAAATATCATTATCATCTAAAGTTAATGTAGTTACCTTTGTAAGGTTAGACAAAGGGTTAATATTTGCGATTTTGTTTTCATTTAATGATAGTGTAACTAAATTTGTAAGGTTACTTAACGCGCTAATATCACCAATTTGATTTATACCCAAGTTTAATGTTGTAAGCTGTGTAAGATTTGTCAGTTGTGAAATATCAGAAATATTATTGTTATACAAATTTAGAGACGTTAAGTTGATAGCTCCCTCAAGCCCAACTAAACTATCCACACTTCTTCCCGTAACACTAAGTGTTGTCAGTTGCTCAAGCTCTGTGCGAGTTATACGTTTATCTCCGTTTGAGTCAACAGCAGAAATAACAGCACTTTCAAGGTTTGAGTTTTCAAAAGTAATATATTCTTCCCCAACAGTACTAAAGTTAGAAGATTGGTTATCATCAGGAGCAATTGCTGATGAAGTAGTAATATGATTGTCTTCTAAAATCGAATTTTGTAGTTGTGTATTATCATATGTAGTTGCATATACAGAACTTGCAGAACTAATTTGACAACCAAGCATAACCCCTGATAATACAAGGCTCATACGCTTTGAATATTTGGTTTTATTCATAAATTATCCTCCCCAAAATTAATTTTTAAAACTCAAATAAAAATGTTCTCCCTTATTAATAAAGAAAGAACTTATATTTTATAGTTGATTAACAACTTCTTTTATATTATTTCGTACTAAAATTATGGCAACATAAGCATAATTCAACAATATTTTGGGAATAACAGAGAGCGTTTTATATATGTAGTATTATTAATAAGGAAAGAACTTGGATATTTTATATTCAAAAGCTATTTTTTATATTATGTCATACTAAAATTATACCACTTTACGCATAATTCAACAATATTTTGGGAATAATAAAAGTCGAATTTTGGGTAGTAATTTTTGGGAATAAAAAAGCTATGGAATTCGCTCCATAGCCAAAAACTTAGTTAGGCAATATTTATATAACAACACCTGTTCCATAAACAAAAATTTCTATAGCACCTTGAATAACTGGTGTAGAAATTACTCTAAGACCAATAATAGCGTTTGCTCCTTGTCTTTTGGCATCGGCAACCATGCGACCAAGTGCCACTTGCCGAGCTTCAATAAGCATTTCACTATATAAAGCAAGTTCTCCACCCATCATAAATGACACAGCTAAATCCTGCCCAAGATTTTTTGAACAAATTGTACCTCCACGTACATATCCTGTTACATCTTTAATTTGTTTACCTGGAATGGTTTCTGTAGTTACTATAATCATAGAAATTCCCCCTTTGTAAAAGCTAAGCGTTATATTAAATTTACTCATACGGTAAAATTTTGTTAGACATTTTAATTAAACTCGAAATTATCTTTATCTTGGTCTATATGATATTATATGAACTTGGATAGCTTTTTGACTCATCTACTTACAGTTTTTTCCATAGAAATTAAGGAGGAATTTTTGATAATAATTGTGCATTAAGAAATATAAAGTTTGAAATAGTCACAAAAATTATATATATTTTAAATAGAATAGGACAAAAATGTAACAAGAACACGATTTTTAGAAATGAGGTTTTGGAATTATATATTTTAAATAGAACAGGACAAAAATGTACGATCATCACGATTTTTAGAAATGGGGTTTTGGAATTATATGTTTTAAATAGAATAGGACAAAAATGTACGATCATCACGATTTTTAGAAATGGGGTTGGGGAATTATATATTTTAAATAGAATGAGACACAAAAAAAGCTATAGATTTTTTATCTATAGCTTAAAATAAGTGTTATTTTCTTAGGGGTTATATGTATTAAATTACAAATATGTATTAAGGCATTAAACGTTAATTTGTGCAAACTAATTATAGTATAATATAAATTTTGTATTAATGCAAGCTTTTATTAGATTTATTTTACAACTACTCTAATTTCTGTAGCTCGGCTTCTGTTTCCTGCTTCATCAGTAGCAGTATAAGATAATGTATAAGTTCCAAGTTCTGAAGTATTAACATTTTCTACAACTCTACCATCATATGCAATTACTAAGTCAGCACTCAACACTTTATCTCTATTATCCACAACGGTTACTTTTGGTAAATTAAAATCATCATATTGATAAACGTGAATAACTTGTGGCCCACCATATCTTATAGTAGGAGGAAGTCTATCTCCTTTGTGTTGAGGGTCAAAATGTACAGTTGTACCTGTTCTACGGTGAGTTTGAATAATGTTCATAGTTGCATCATCAGTTAAATCCAAGTCATTGTAACGAACATCAAGGCGTACTAAACTAGTTAAATTTGCCAAAGTATCAATTTTTGTAAGTTTATTGTTATCAATGTCAAGTTCTTGCAAATTTGTTAGGTTATTAAGAGGAGTGATATTTCTAATTTCATTTTGTTCTAAGTATAATTTTGTTAAATATGTAAGTTTAGAAACAGCTTTTAAATCACCAACTTTATTATTATTTAGATTAAGTTCAGTAAGGTTTGTTAAATTAGATATAGGAGTAATATCAATAATTTGATTGTTACCTAAATTTAAAGTTTTTAGTTCTGTTAATGAAGTTAATGCCGAAATATCTTCAATTTCATTGTTATATAAGTTTAGAGCTGTTAAGTTTATTGCACTTTCTAACCCAGTCAAATCACTAATTGACCTATTAGCAAGATTTAGAGTATCTAAAGTTTCAATTTCCGTTCGTTGTACGATACCATCTAAATTTTCATCAACTAAATTTAAAATTGCAGATTTTAATCTCAAATCTTCAAATTCAATATCAGGACTCAAATTTTCGCTTACAGTGCTAATTTCATTTACTAACTCTTCTTCTAAATCTTCATTTAATTCTTCAAGCTCTTCTTCAAATTCAATATCAGGAGTATCACTTTCTAAATCAGAAACTAGGTCATCGTTTATAAAGTCTTCATCGTCAACGGTTAAATTAGAAGTAGTAGTAGTTACTGATTGTGTAGTAGTAATTGCTTGGTGTGTAGTAATTGATAAAGCCTGTGTAGTAGTAATTTGGTTATTTTCAAAATGCAAATTTGTTGATTGGTCTGGGTTTGCAAAGATTGGGCTAAACCCTGCAAATTGACTTCCTAAAATAATAGTTGATAGAGCTAAACCAAAACGTTGTGCGTTCATATAATTTCCTCCATATAACTTATAAATTAGATAAAATTTGATATTAATTGATTAAAGCCCAGATTAAAAACTACATAATATTTTATATTTTTATATTTGTGATGCGTCATAAAGCAATTATAGCAGGTTGAATTTTATTATGCAACAAATTATGTATAAATTATGTTTCCAATTTTTGGAATAAAGTTATGTATGTACGAGAAACTTCCTTTTATAATATAGAAATAAATAGGGGCGTTTTGTTATAAAGGTAGATATTTTTTGTTACAAAGAGTAATATAATGTAAAAAGGTGTCGATATAAATTAGGCAACATAAAACATACATAATTTTAGTAAGAGTACATAATTTTTAAACAAAACATAAACATTTTAGGAGGTTGTTATGAGTAAAAATTTTAGACAACGTATGGCATTAGCATTAGGGGTGGCCATTACGACAACATCATTACCAATTTATGCGGCAGGTTCTTTTTCTGATATCGAAAATCACTGGGCAGAACAAACTATAGAAAGTTTTATAGATAAAGGAATTCTTTCTGGGTATAGCGATGGAACTTTTAAGCCTAATGCAAGTTTAACACGTGCAGAACTTGCGACTTGTATCCAAAATATTTTTAGAATTCAAGATTTAGAAAATTCGGTTGCATATGATGATGTAACTATTGGTGCTTGGTACGCAAATGCAATTAATGCTATGTCGGCAAAGGGTATTATGAATGATTATGGTGATGAGTTTAGACCAAATGATTTAGCAACTCGTGAAGAGGTTATTTATGCATTGGTTCAGGCTTATAATTTGGTGAATGATGAAGATATCAAATTAAACTTTAGTGATGCAGGTCAAGTTTCTGATTGGGCAGAAGAGGCAGTAAAAACATTAGTAAGCCAAGGGTATTTGGAGGGTCGTCCAGATGGTTCATTAGGAATTTATGATGAGATTACTCGTGCAGAAGCGATTACTTTATTTAATAGATTAACATCGGAATTAGTTTCTTCAAGAGGTGAATATATATTAAATGCTGATGGTAATGTAATTATTAATACTCAAGATGTTACGTTAAAAGATAGCCACATTAAAGGAAATCTTTATATTACACAAGGGGTTGCTGATGGTGATGTAACTTTAGAAAATGTAACGGTTGATGGATTTGTATTTATTGAAGGTGGTGGAGAAAATAGTATCTACCTAAAAAACAGTAAGTTAAATGTAGTTGTTGTGAATAAATATGATAACAAAATTCGTATTCATGGAGATGAAACTACAACTATTAATTCTATGGAATTATTATCTAAATCTCTTATTGAGGGAAGCATGAAGATAACGGAGCTTGTGGCATCTGCGAGTACAATTGTTGATAATAAAATTGAACTTGGGATAATCGAAATTACAGAGTCGTCAGTTACTGTATCTTATAAAGGTAGAATATATAAATTGCAAAATGGAGTAGTTTCATTTAATACAAGCTCATCAAGTAGTTCAAGTTCTTCAAGTAGTTCAAGTTCTGGTAGTTCATATGTGCCTCCAACGGTAATTCCTCCAGTGGTAACACCAGATGAAGAAATCGAAACTGAAGAAGATAATGATAACGATTGTAATTTAGGAGATGGGAACAACGATAACGATTGTAACTTGGGAGATGGAAACAACGATGAGGAATTAGAAACGCCAGAAGAAGAGACTGAAGAAGAATTAGAAACTGAGGAAGAAGAGGAAGAAGAAATTATAACAGTAGCAATTCCAACTGTAAGCACAACTGGAGGAAGTTATACAGTAGCACCGTCAATTACTTTATCTACAGAAACTCAAGGAGCAGATATTTACTTCACAATAGATAATACAACTCCATCTGCAACAAACGGTTATTTATTCGAAAACGCATTCAAAATTTATGGTCAAACTACGATGCAAGCAATAGCAATTAAAGATGGAATTAGCTCAGAAATTTTAACAGAATTTTATGATGTGTCAGAAGAAACTGTTCAATCTCAAGCAAAAACTCCATCAGCTTCTGTAACATCAGGAGTATATGACACTATCCAAAATGTAGAGTTATCAACAACTACAGAGAACGCAATAATTTATTATACGTTAGATGGGTCAATTCCTGATGAAACTAGCCATAGATACACAAATCCTGTTGTAATTTCTGAAACAACAACATTAAAGGCGATTACAGTAGCACCGTTTTTATATAACTCTAACGTATTAACTGAGGAATATGAAATGCATATCAATCAAGCTCAAACTCCATCAGTATCAAAAGCAGGGGGAGAGTATGTTGGTGAAGTTGAGGTAGTACTTAGTTCTCAAACTCAAGGAGCAAAAATTTATTATACGCTAGATGGGTCAACTCCAACAGAAAATAGCACATTATATACAGCACCTATTTATATAGAAGAAACTGCTACATTAAAAGCAATTGCTATCCATGATAGTTTGTTTGAGTCGGAGATTTTGGTAGAAAGATATGAGATTTTAAGTCCAAATGTAGTGGCAAAAATTCTTAGTAGCTACAAAGATGCTTTAGTAAGTCCAACTTCTAGTATTTCAAGATGGATGTCAGCTCCACAACGTGCTATGTATCAAAGAAATGATAATACGTTTGTTGTAGCCGACAATGATGGGACTGACATATTTATAAATGTATTTGATGTTGATACATTAGATGTAGTTTCTTCGGATAAAATCCCATTAAACTTACCACTTTTTGGAGGGTTTTATGCAACAGATGATGCTTACTATGTAGCTATTGGTGACACTAACACAGAAGAAACATCTGATTTTGAAGTTATTCGTCTTGAAAAATACGATATTAACACTTTAGAATTGTTAGGTTCAACTTCGATTACAGGAGGAGAGAGTCACGTAAGAATTCCATTTGATGGTGGAAATGTATCATTCTCAGTAAATGGAAATGAGATGATTATTCATACAGCAAGAACGATGTTAGTAGCAGACGATGGATACAACCACCAAGGGCAGTTAACGATAGAGCTTAACACTGATACTATGGAGCATACAATTAGAATTAATGGGTGGGCGCAACCAAATAATGTAAGTCACTCGTTTAACCAATTTGTACAACATGATGGCGATACAGTTATTTTACTTGACCATGGAGATGCGTATCCACGTAGAGTACAGCTTACAAAGATGACTCCAAATGGTACAGGGTGGTCGTATAGTAGAATTAATGCATTTGATATTCCAGGAGCAATTGGGGCTAATCAAACAGGGCTTACAGTAGGTGGATTTGAAGTATCAAACAACAATTATCTAACTGTAATCAACCAAATTAATTACGATTTAGCAACAGGATTTACAAGTACAATTATCCAAGGTCTTGAAAAAGAAGAGAGAGATATTACAGTTTTAGTTACTGATAAAACAACTGGTGAAACAAAAAATGTTAAGTTAACTGACTATGAAGGAACTGATAAATTAGGAGGAACACCAAAACTTGTACCTCTTAATAACGGAAACTATATGGTTATGTGGACAGAGTTTACAGACTGTGTATCAACAGTAGGAGGAATGCTTAGCGTAAGAGCTGGTGGTTCTAACGTAAAATATTTGGTAATTGATGAAAATGGTAACCAATTAACAGAAATGAAAACTTTTGAGGAAGGAACAACTTCTCAATATGTGCAACCAGTAGCAACAGATGATAAAGTTTATTGGGTAGCAGGAGAAAACTACTATAGTGTAGCAATCCCAACAAGATAATAAAATTAAAGCGACAGTCAAAGTTACAAGGCTGTCGCTTTTTTAATGAAATATTAAAAATATGAACAAAATGCTATAAATTGTAAATTTTGTGTTGATTTATTTTTTTTAATCATGTATAATTTTATTAGGAAAAATATTAACATTTTGTTATAAAATTACATTTCAAAAGAGGAGTAGATATGAGTAAAAATTTTAGGCAACAAATTAATTTAGCTGTAGGAGTAGCTGTATCAGCATCAACATTGCCAGTTTATGCAACACCTTTATTTTCGGATATAGACAAGCATTGGGCAGAAGAAACTATAAAAAACTTTGCAGATAAAGGTATTATACAGGGATATGCAGATGGTACTTTTAAGCCAAATGAAAGCTTGACAAGAGCAGAATTGGCTATAGCAATCAATAATATATTTAAGATACAAGATGTTGAAAATGCAGTACAATACGATGATGTTGCTAGTGGAGCATGGTATAGTGATGCAATTGATGCAGTCTCAGCAACAAAAGTTATGAATGATTATGGAAATAAATTTTATCCAAATGAATTGGCAACAAGAGAAGAGGTAATTTATGCGTTAGTACAAGTTTATAACCTAACTCATGAACATACTAAGTTAGGGTTTAGCGACGCATACCAAATATCTAATTGGGCGCAAGAGGCAGTAGAAACATTGGTAGCACATGGATATTTGGAAGGTCGACCAGATGGAACATTAGGAATTCAAGATAATATTACAAGAGCAGAAATAGTAACTTTATTTAATAGGTTATCATCAGAAATTATTTCTATGAAAGGTGTGTATTCAATAGATACTGATTGGAATGTAGTAATTAACGCACCAGATACTATTTTAAAAAATAGCCACATCAAAGGAAATCTTTATATTACACAAGGTGTAGCAGATGGAGATGTATTACTTCAGAATGTAACAGTTGATGGAACGGTATTTATAGAGGGAGGTGGAGAGAATAGTATATACCTAGAAAATTCCACGTTAAATAAAGTAGTTGTAGATAAATATGATAACAAAATTTGTATTCATGGAGATATAGACACAACTATTGGAGTGTTGGAATGTTTATCTTGGGCAAATATAGAAGGAAAGATGAAACTGGGGCATTTAGTAACATCGAGTAGCATCATTATACAATCAACAGTAGATTTGGATACCGACAATATGGCTATTACATCAACAGTAAGCACAATTGCTTATGGAAATGCAACTTATAAATTAGTAAATGGAGAAGTTGTTAAAGTTGTTTCAAGTTCATCAGGTAATTCAAGCAGTAGTTCAGGGTCAGGAAATTCTTCAAATAAACCTCCAAATATTGCTCCTTCGGTATCAATACCACTTCCAGACTTTGGAATAGAAGGAGAAATCGTAGACCAAGGAGTAGTAGTACCACTTCCAGACTTTGGAGAAGGAAAAGTAGACCAAGAATTAGTGACACCACTTCCGAATTTTGGAATAGAAGGAGAAATAGACCAAGAATTAGTAATACCACTTCCAAATCTTGGAGAAGGAGAAGTAGAAATAGACCAAGAAGCAGTAACACCACTTCCGAACTTTGGAATAGAAGGAGAAGTAGAAAGAGACCAAGAAGCAGTAGCACCACTTCCGAACTTTGGAATAGAAGGAGAAGTAGAAAGAGACCAAGAATTAGTGACATCAATTCCAGATTTTGAAGAAGAAATAGTAGCAGATACAGACTTTAGAGAAGAAAGCATAGAAAAAGAAGTAGTGATACCAATTCCAGATTTTGAAGAAGAGATAATACCAGATATAGATTTTAGAGAAGAAAGCATAGAAAAAGAAGTAGTGATACCAATTCCAGATTTTGAAGAAGAGATAATACCAGATATAGACTTTAGAGAAGAAAGCATAGAAAAAGAAGTAGTGATACCACTTCCAGATTTTGAAGAAGAGATAATACCAGATATAGATTTTAGAGAAGAAAGCATAGAAAAAGAAGTAGTGATACCACTTCCAGACTTTGAAGAAGAGATAATACCAGATATAGATTTTAGAGAAGAAAGCATAGAAAAAGAAGTAGTGATACCACTTCCAGATTTTGAAGAAGAGATAGTACCAGATATAGATTTTAGAGAAGAAAGCATAGAAAAAGAAGTAGGGATACCACTTCCAGATTTTGAAGAAGAGATAGTACCAGATATAGATTTTAGAGAAGAAAGCATAGAAAAAGAAGTAGTGACATCACTTCCAGACTTTGAAGAAGAGATAATACCAGATATAGATTTTAGAGAAGAAAGCATAGAAAAAGAAGTAGTGATACCACTTCCAGACTTTGAAGAAGAAATAGTAGCAGATACAGACTTTAGGGAAAAAGAAGTAGTGATACCACTGACAAATTTTGAAGAAAAGATAATACCAGTGGAAACACCAACACCATGATTTAAATATTCCAACAAAATAATAATTAAAGAGCAGCTTAATGGCTGTTCTTTTTTGAATAAAAAATTCGTGCCAAAATTTTACTTTTATACCAACCTATCAAATAAATTCCAAGTATGATAACCTAAAAATAACAATTTATTTTGGAGGACAAAAGATGAAAATAAGACCCTACTTTCTAGCTACAATATTAATTGCTCAACCAATCTTTGCAGGAAATACCAATCCAATAATTACAGGTGAATGTTTAAGTTTACCTCTTAGTATAGAAAATAATCAAAAAACTCTTACACTCGATTTAAATAATAAATCTCAGTTTAGACTATCTGACGTAGAAATAATCGAACTAATCAACAATCATGTAGCCACTATTTGGCGAGGATATTCCGACTCAAATTATTCAAGAAGTATCATAATTGCAGACCATGAATATTATTTATTAAACACAAATATAAATACACATGATAAATTTATGGCTCACTTTGGTAAGTATACATCACAACAAACTGTAGAAAATATATTAAAAAGCCTTCTAGTTTCGGTATCTTGGGGAGGGCATGAATATATAGTGGAGTCGGACGGGTATTATTATATAGGTGGGCAGATTGCACCCTACAGTTTAGAAAAAGACCATGCTAATTTAACAATCCAGTCAGTTACTCCAAAAGAAAACTTATCATTAGAAGTAGAAGTTATAGTTCCATATAAGGAAGACTCTCCCCTAAATAGTTTAAATGGTGATACCTTTCAAATAGAAACATTTATTTTAATTTATGAAAACGATAGATGGGTAGTAGATGATAGTTATTATTTGAATTTAATTAGACCACGATAAAAAATTAAACCCTCCGTAATTGGAGGGCTGTTTTTTATATAGAAGAAAACTTAATATCAAGTTTCTTTTCATATTCTTTAATAATTTTTTGTTCCTGTTCAGTAATAATAGAAAAGGCCTTCCCCGAATTATTTCCTCTAGCAGTACGACCAGCTCTATGAACATAATCTAGGGCTTGAGGGGGCATATCCAAATTGAAAATATGCGTAATTTCAGGAATATCAAGACCTCTTGCCGAAATATCAGACGACACCAAAATATTAGCTTTACCAGAACGAAACTGAGCAAGAGCCGTACTTCTTTCCTGCTTAGTTTGAGAGCCAGACAGCGCATTTGCACTAAGATTATGAAAGCGCAACTTTTCGGTAATAACATCAACTTCATGGGTATTATTGATAAAAACTAAGGCACGTTCAGGGTTCTCCTTGTTAATTAGCGTTTTTAGGCTATCAATCTTTTTGCGCTTATCAGTAACTTTGGTAAAGTGTTCAATATTGCGATTAACCGAAACTTCTGTTTTTAATAATACATAATTTGGCAAAAATTCTTCAGCATCTTTTAGCAAATCTTTATTTAAAGTAGCAGTACATAATATTTTTTGAGTATCACGCATAACAGCCTTAAAAATTCCCAAAATATCTTTACGTTGATTTTTGCCAAGTAAATTATCAGCCTCATCAATTACAACAGAAGTTAATGTATGAGCCGTAACTTTTTTCTTCTGAATAAGCTCAAATACACGGCCAGCTGAGCCAACAATAATATGAGGCTTATTTTTTTTGAGGTTCTCAATTTGTTTGTTAATATTTGTACCTCCAATTAGAGAAATTGAGGTAATTTGACTATCCGAATTTTTAATTAACAACTTAACTTGGTCATGAATTTGCATAACTAGCTCATGAGTTGGGGCAATAATTAAAATCTGATTTTGTCGTTTTGTAGTATCAATTTTTTCAAATAATGGTACTAAAAACGCCAAAGTTTTACCACTTCCTGTACAAGATTCTATTAAAACATTTTTATTTTCCAAAATTTGTGGAATTGCTAACGTTTGGATTTCGGTAGGTTCAGAAATATTCTGTTTTTCAAGACCTACCAAAAAGTTTTGACTTACATTTTCAAATTTATTCATCATACGCTCCTTATTTTCAAAATACTAAGCTCATTGTATCACTAATTTTATATTTTTAACAAGCCATACACCAAAAATTTATTAGTTATGAATAGTATAAAAAATGTTTTTCTAAAAAATATCCTTTTTTTTGTAAGAAAACTACACAAAGTCGTAAAAATTTTGGTATAATGATAGATATTAGCAAATTATGTTAATAAAATCGCAGAGTTAGACTTTTGTAAAAATATTAAAAAAGAAAGGAAATGATAAAACTGTGAATACTAAACGAGAGTGGACTAAATATGTTCTAAGAATTTTGGAGGATAAAGAGATTGACCAAATTATTTTGAATACAAACTGTCAGATAAAAGGTGCTAGACATAAGTCGAAATCTTTACGAAAGTTTAATAGGAAACAAAAGATTGCTTTTTTACTAAATCATAAAGATATTGATAGAGAATTAGTTGTGCAATTAAGAAAATTACTAAATGACGATATTTCTAAATATAATAGTTATAGTGTGGAGCAATTGGTGGAATGTAAAGATGAGATTGAAGGCTTATCACGTACTACTCGACTTGCTGTTTTGATGCACTTTTTGGGACAAAGTACAACTATGCCAGAAGAATGTGAGGCTATTAGAAAAACTTTTATGAATGATGAGGATATGGAAAACGGGAGTTTTATGCAAGAAAATACAGCAAATATTCAAGATGATACACCTCAAGAAAATACTACTAAAGTTAAAGAAACTAAGAGTGAGAAGCGCAATTATAAAATTATGGAGAGTTTAATTAATGAATTACGTGAAAAAAATGCTGTTTTAATCAATGAAAATCAAGATTTTAAGAAGCAATTATTATCTCAAAAAGATGAGTATGATACGAAAATTGAGGAGCTAACTAATCAGCTACAATCACAATTAGACGAGCTAAAAGAGATGCGTTCTGTAAACGAAACTTTAACTACAAAGCTTAATAAAAATAGAAAAATATCACTATTTATTGGCTCACCATTTACAAAGAAGAAGATGGAGGAAATTGTACAAAATAATAATATTGACAATATGAAATATTTATTAGTTGAACAATGGGTAGATGGGTTAAGGCCTTTAACCGATGAAATAAGTGAAGTTTATGCGCTGGAGTTTGATTTGGAGTGGCACGTTAAAGATGCGATTATGGAATTTTACCCAGCTCAAGTAAAAACTTTTAGAAAATATGATGCTTTGAAAGAATATATAATTGAATTTGGAGGGTAAAACATGACTGAAATGTTGGATTTTATTGGGTCAATCCCAATGGATAGCAATTCCTTTTGGGAGGAGCATAGAAAAAAAGATATCTTTATTAACGGAAATAATCAGGTACAAATCAATGTACAATGTTTGATGAGTGCCAAATATTATACTAATGAAGAACGAATGTTTACAGGATTTTTGAATAAATTTGAAGAATACGGAATGCAAGAAGAATACCACAAAGATGATATTACGAGAGAAGAGAATGTAAAAAATATTTTATCTAACTACTTTATTGTATTTAAGCCTAATGTTAGTGGAAGGTATTTTATTATTGAGGACATAGCTTTATGTGCCAAACCAAAATTTTATCAGCAGGGAATGAGCTTTGTTTCTGTGGCATATTTTAAAGAAAAAGGTACTATTGAGGAGTATATTAGACAGATTACAAAGTCAGGAATTAGAAGTATTACAGGGCTTAGTAACACAGCGCCTATCCCATATATTTTGTGGCAACAAAAAGACACTTCTAACATCTATTTAATAGGAAGAAAAGAAGGATTTAAGCAATGGGAAAATATGATTAGAATTATGGAAACAGGGTTAGTCTATTATCAATTGAATGATTTTGAAAAAAGTCGATTGATATTAAATCCTCGTAATGAGAGGGAGTGTATTGGTTTTGTAGAAACGGAAGTCCATTCTCAATTGTTAAAGTATTTAGAAACAGAACAAGAGATAATCGTAGAGCCACCGAAAACAGCAATTATTACTTCCTCACCTGTATCAAATCCAGTTCCACCAGTTGTTTCAGAAACAATTGCTGAGCCTATAGTTAATAAATTAAAGGAGCTAATTAATAAAGATGGATTTTCGTATAGTGATAAAGATTTGATAAATTTTCATACTGCTATGAAATTGAGAAGTTTTGTAGTTTTGGAAGGGATAAGTGGAATAGGAAAATCGAGGTTAGTTAATTTTTATAGACAAGCATTAAATTTGACTGATGAGCAATATAGATTTGTAAGTGTGCGTTCTTCTTGGACTGATGAATCGGATTTGTTGGGGTATCCTGACATGATAAATCAGCTTTATAGACCAGACCATGACGGAGTTGTTGATTTATTGATTGAAGCGCAAAAAAATCCTGAAAAAATGTATTTATTGTGTTTAGATGAGATGAATTTAGCGAGAGTTGAACACTATTTAAGTCAATTTTTGTCGGCGTTGGAGATGCCTGAAGGGGATAGATGGATTAGTTTATATAACAAAGAAATTGAGTTAAAAAATGCTACAAAATACCCAGCACGCATTCAGCTAAAAGATAACGTATTGTTTGTAGGAACAATAAATAGAGATGAAACAACCTATCATTTTTCGGACAAAGTTTTGGACCGTGTAAACATTATTCAATTAGGGGTTTCGGGCTTAAAAGATGTAAGCTATATTACGTCACTAAATCAAGAGGAGCTTGCCTTACTTGAGGAGATGCACAATATATTACAAAAATCTCAATGGAATAAAGGAATTGGTTACAGAATTATTAAACAAATCGATCAATATATGTCAAGCTTATCAACTACACAATCAATATTAAGTCGTCAAGATGCGTTAGATTTACAAATTAAACAACGAATTTTATCAAAGCTAAGAGGTGACCGTTCATCATTTGAAGGAATTTTATTAGTTCAAGGAAGCGATACAATTCCATTATTAGATTGTCTTAATAAATATGTAACATTATCTAACTTTGAAGATACGAAATTAGTAATAGATAATAAAGTGAAAGAGCTGACAAATTATGGTTATACAATGTAGGGAATTGTTTGAATTTTCGTTGATACTAGACCCTCAAAATGAGAGAAAACAGGTTATCCCTATTACAAAATGGACTAATAATTTGGAGGAGCTTTTGGAATGGAGTGATGAGAAGTGTATTATAATTCAAGAAAATAGAAATTATGACTTATATTTTAACTCTGAAGATAAAAATGCACGATTGTATATAGAAGGGTTGGAGTATACGAGTTTTATAAATATACACTTTGATAATCAAAAAAAGCAATATTATAAGTTGGCAAGTGAAGAAGAATTTAGTTGGTTTCGGTGGGATAAAAGCACCCAAAGTTTAATACCAGGAAAATATTATGTAACAGTACAGGTAAATAATCAAAAATATTATACCCAATTAAAAATATTTCCATTAAGAATTAATAAAGAAGAATTGGACATGATGAAGCAAGAAGTGACAAACTTTTTAGGCACAAAAAAAAATATAGGGTTACAACAAAAGTTATGCCAACAATTTTTAAATTCAAGAGATAAAAAATCTTCTACACTGCAATTTTTATTATTAAATGAAAAAGAAATAATTCATACTTTGCTAGAAATTAGAAAAAATCCTTATGAACAATTAGAAAAAACCTATAATTCAACTTCTATAGAGCGTGCAAAAAAAGTTGATGCTCTTTCTATAAAAAAGACTTTAAAATATGGAAATATTTATCAAAAATCATTTAGTTATACCAAAGTTACTACGTATGATACCCCTGAAAATAGGTGGTTTAAGCGAATTAATGAACAATTAATAGAGTTTCTAGTAAAATTAAATTATGATGAATTAGAAGTTTTTGAACAAACGGTCTGTTTGGAAATTAAGAATATATGTCAAAGTATGCAGTGTTTATTTTGGTATTTGCAAATTTCACCAATTGTAGAACAATCTATTAATTACAAAAGTATGTATGATAGTAAGTTTAGATTGATGTATCAATTGGAGCAATCTTTTAGAGAAGAGGGGAATTCTGATATTCAATTTACTTTGGTTCAGAAACATTTATATCAACAAACTTCATGGTTATATGAAATTTGGGGAGTTATTAAGTTAATTACCTTATTTGTAGATGAATTGGATTATGATATAAAAGTTAATAACACCCAAAAAATGGATTTCTGGTTAACAAAAAATGATATAAGTATTCACATGGTGTATGATAGGTTAGTTCCTCTTTCTTCAGAGCATACAAGCTATTTTTCAAGACCATTATACGCAGTTAGTAAGAAGCATACTAGACCAGATGCTAGAATTGATATTTACAACAAAAATATATTCCAGAAAAGTTTAATAATCGAGTTTAAATATTCTGATATGTATAATGTTTGGCAGGTTGATAGACAAGAAACTAGATGTAGTGAGCAAATTTTACACTATGCTTATCAGTTTCAATCACGATATAAACCTAACCCAGCCAATTTAACTGTCCGTCAGATGAAACAAATTAATCCTGTAGGGGG
>MDSP01000088.1_pt1 | contig 20658 bp, 18 predicted proteins | sample 1005811 | NCBI WGS metagenome assembly MDSP01 (sample SAMN05526596, study PRJNA338239) | gut metagenome | isolation source: stomach gut content | host: Naso elegans | place: Saudi Arabia: Red Sea | collected 2011-04
ATCATTCACTATCTTTCAAACTCAGAAGAATTCTTGTTTTTTACAGTTTAATAGTAAGTAAAGTATAATTATTGTATATTTTAAGGTTGTTATAGATATGGTTATGTGTGAAGATAAGAAAGAATCACACAAAGGTGCAAAAATATAATTGTAGTTACACTAAATCCAACATTTCATGACATTTTTTACATTTTTTTTATCAACTTGAGTCCATGGCTGGTACCTTCGCAAGTCACCCTGAACTGACCTAGGAGACCTTTGTGGACCTCTCTTAAATTATCTGACATCTGAACCCAAAGGAATATTTATACACAGCACTTATCCCTAAATATGACAATAAGAACACAGTTGTTCTCTGAGTAACTTTAAGCATATTTTCCCTGATCACAAGGTGAACCCCAAGAGGGCATGAGATGATTGGAAGAACAGGAAAAAAACAAAATGTGTTTACTTTACAAATGTTTCTCAAATTTCAGCTTTTCTCTAATTTTCAGCTCTTTTCTATTGAAATACTGTTTTGGTGTCACCTCTTCAGGCCTCTATGAAACAGTCTACAGAAAATCAACGCACAATAAACCTGCTCCAAAGTGGCAAACTCAAGGACTGAAAAATAAAGTTGACAATTGCCAACTATGTAACACGCAATATTATGTTTATTTTGCTTACTTGTTTTGCTTATAAATATATTATATTGTATATTTTTTATTAAGTCAAGCGTTTTTATTGATTTTTAATCATTTTAATATGCAAATTTTATTTTTTTTGTTATTTTTTTGATTTTATTGATTATCTGGATTTTTTTTGATTGTAAAAATCATTTTCTTTATAATTTTATGCTAGTTATATTAGTAAATTTTATTTTTTTTAAGGATATTTTCACAATTAATTATAGTTATACATATTTTCACTATATCATGTATTGATTATTTTGATTATTTCTGTTATTATTGATTATAGTTTACATCTAGGTTATACAGCTGTCAAGGAGGGATACATTATGAAATCTATAAATATAAGACAACAAAAAATCCTATCTATATTAGAACATTATGATTCACTATCTGTTTCAGAAATAAGCCGATTAGCTGGAGCATCTGAAGCAACTATAAGACGTGATTTAATTATCTTATCAGAACAAAATTTACTACTTAAATTTCATGGCGGAGCAAAATCGTTAGCAAAAGAAATTGTACCTAATTCAGATGAACAGACTCAAAAGGCTCAATATGCAATATATGCCTGTTCACTCGTTGAAGATAGAGATGTTATTTTTATTAATACAAGTTCAACAGCTATTCTAATGTTGAAATATTTAACAAATAAACAAGTAACAGTTATTACTAATAATACTAGGGCCGTAAACTACGAACTAGGTCGAAATATAGAACTTATTGTGTTAGGAGGTATGGTTTTACCTGAAAAAAAATCTATTGTTGGACATTTTGCAACAGATATGTTATCACATATCACCGCAAATAAATGTTTTTTAGGGGTGGGCGGCTTGAGTGCTCAAAATGGTCTTGGAACTACAATATTCCAAGAAGCACGGATAAATAAAATGTTTTTGGATAGATGTGGAGGTGAAAAAGTTGTTCTAACTGATAGTAGCAAATTCGGAAACGAATGTAACTTTATATCAGCCCCTGCTACTGACATAACTCATATTATTACCGACTCACTATGCCCTGTTAATGATGAACAATCATTTATTAATCTTGGTGTTCAAGTAATTAAAATATAATTCTAAAAAAGGGACTATCGAAAAAAACGACAGTCCCTTTTTATTATCTATTCACAATTTTTTCTTGTACTTTTGCTTCAATCTCTGCTTGTGATAATATGTTTTCAAGTCCGATTACTGTTTTACCCTGTTGTTCAATCTCAGTAAAATGCCCGCTTAAAGCCTCTTCACAAAAAATCACATCAATCTCATCAAGTTGCTCTCTCGCTTCTTCTACTGTGCAATGGTCAAGTTCTGCCTCAATACCTAAACTTTTGAATACTTTATCAATTTTTAATTTGATAAGCACACTTGATGCCATTCCACTTCCACATACTGTTTTTACTTTTAGCATATTGTATCCCTCCCATTATTTGATTATATTGTATATTTACAACCAAGTCAATAACTTTTGGACAACTACTCAATTACTTCAATACCTATCATTTTCATCAGATATTTTGCATTAGTTTTTGTTGCAACTCCATCTTTTATTTTGTAATCAAAATACATTTGCTTGTTATCAAAAAAGTCTGTAAAATGATAATTTACAATACCATCTTGTTCACCCAAAACACACATTTCTAGGTCATGAGTTGTTATAGCACCAATTGCCCCACCTTGCTTTAGTGCTGTAATTATTCCTTTTGCACCACTAATTCTATCACGAGAATTTGTACCTCTAAAAATTTCATCTATTAAAAATAAAATTGTTGCTCCAGATTTGGTTGCATCAAGCAATAGTTTTATACGATTAATTTCTGCATGAAATGTTGACGTGTGTTGACCCAAGCTATCACTTGTACGCATAGAAGTATGAACATCAACAATGCATCCTTTAAATGACTTTCCGCATATAGGAGCTCCTGCATACATCATGACCAAGTTTATACCTATTGTTCTCAAAAATGTTGTCTTACCAGACATATTTGAGCCTGTTATAATAAAAATTTCGTCATCCATTTTAAATGTATTAGCAATTCGCTTTTCTTTCATTATTAAGGGGTGTGCAAGTTCGCTTCCTTGTATCACCTTCTGAGGATTTACCTCTCCAAATATACGTGCATCTTCTACAAAACTAAGTGTAGCCAAGCTTCCTAATGCCTCAAATTCTGCAACAAGCTCCAATGCTTTTTCAACAGACGTTCCATGTTCACTTCGCCAATCTATACAAAATTTCATAACCCAAAAATCCCATATCAATAGACCATTTAAAGGTAATGCAAGCATAGGTTGTTGACTTATAGTTGCAAAAGATGCTATTTTTTCCAGTCTTTGTAGCGACAACAAAATACCATCATCGCCCCCTATAATACTCTTACACTTATTAGCCAAATATTCTGACCCAAATTGTTCATCTTCTATAAGCTTAAATGCTTTTATATACGGCTCAATTTGATATGAAATAGTACGCAATACTTCAAGTTGGTGCGATATATGTGCAAGTAGCAACATTCTAGCTGACAAACATACACCAACACATATAAGCCCTATCAACATAAGTGTTGGATTTGATGTTATATAACCTCCAACTATCGTTGTTATATTTATTATAGGCATAATTGTTGCAACTATATTTAAATAGTTTGGCATCTCCACTTTTTCGGGTGATGCCCACTTTGATGTGTCATCTGCCACACCTTTATTATCCCTAAAAATAACTTGCAACTTTTGCACAAAGTCAATTTTACCCGACAAATCCTCAACCGCTTGTTTCCTTTGATTTATAGTTGACTTATCTGGTTGTAACAAAAAATCACCTAACTTTTTTCGTCCTAAGTAGGTGTGTGCAACGTTTATCTTTTTGAACAACGAAAATTCACCCACGATGTCAAGGTCATAGGCGTACGGGTGCAAACTGTCTGCAAGGTCAGTTCCGCTATCTTCAAACACATGCCATTCGTCGGTTTGTCGTCTTATATAATCTTTGTTTACTTCTTGATACAATCTAAGTAAACCTATATCTTTTCTTAGTTTTGAATGAATTACTACAATACCAATAAATACTGCCACTGCTCCACCTGTAAGCCATGCATAAAGCCCTAGTTCCTCTGTGATCCCTCTATATATCAAAAATGCAATTGCCACCGCCACAAATAACCTTATAGCAACAATGATTCTATCTTTCCCCTGCAACTCACGCTCTTCTTGCTGTGCTTTTTCTATTCTTTGAGCAAACATTGCAAATACCTCCAATTATGATATATTGTATATTCTCGGTTGTGGTGAATACGTTGTGGTTGATATAACTTCTTCTGACTCAAGTTCGCCATCTACATATTTTTTCCTAATAACTTGAACTCTATACCCTTCTTTGCCCTCATCTATCAATTCACCTGATGCTGCTTGCACAAAAGATGACGTATACTGCGTTGGTATTGGATACACCTCAAGAATTTCACTTTCAAGCACATACTTAACATTATCAAGAGAATTATTTGAGTATATGTCAACCACAAGTTGATCGTCTTGAGTATATGCGTCAATTACTATTGGATATGGCAACGTGTTAATAAACCTAAAATCAAGCAAATTGCTACTAAACGAGGCATCAAGCCCCAGCGGCACATACGTTACTGGGGTTGAGTTTGAATATCGCTCAGTTGCATATAAACCAAGTTCCAATATCGCAATATATAACGTTGATGAAAGTTGCCCTATACCGCCACCTCGCATAAGGGTTGTTTTACCGCCAATTATACCTCCACCAATCAAATATTCATCGCCAATTTCTCCAAGAACATCTTGATAACTAAACTGTTCATCTGGCATAACCAACAAACTATTTATATTTGAAGATGCAATTTCAAGATTTATAGCCTCATCACTATCTGGTACGATAGCAGTTCTAATCGAAACTAACAACGTATCAACGTCTTGTAACGCCGTATCTGTTACCGCAGGCTCTGTTTCTTGCACAAACGGGGTTATATCAATAGTGGCAAAGTTGTATACAGCCATATTTTTAATAATTGTATCAACTAACGATTGTGTATCTAGTGTGAGGTTGTTTTGGTGGGACGTTATAACTATATTTTCATCTGTAATTTGTATTGTCGCATCCACCATATCTTGATATACTATACTTTCCATTTTTGTTATGTACTCATATATTAGTTGCTCGTTCCCCATAATTGGCAGTTGGTATTTATCTTCTACACCAAGCAAATATTTTGTCACTTTGGTTAGTGTTGAATATTGCTGTTGCATTTCATAAATCTGCTCCAAATAAACACTTTCATCGTATGCCAGCAATATATCTTGCACATTGAGTTCCAATATACTATCTTGATACCTGACAGATAATGTATTGTTAGCAAATGTGTCTATTATATTAAGACTTGTATCATAACGCCATCCCTCCACGTTTATTCCGTTGATATACGTGTTGCTTAGATAAGCCCCGTTATCATCTGGGTTGGCGAATATAATACCTATATAAGTTCCAAATATGCATATTACCGCCTGCCCTGCAAGTCTTTTCCACGGTATAGTTCCCACTGTTTTTTTGTCCATCATATTTAATCCTTATTGTTTACAGAATTCTATTATATTGCTAATTCGTTGTGTTTCGGTATCAATAGTTTTGCTTTGTTCTTTTAGAACTTCTTGTTTTGACTTGATTGCATTTTGGCATTGTGCAATCATTTCATTGTATTTAGAAATTTGATTATATAAATCGTCAATTTCTGCCCCCAGAGTATTTTCGTAGCCTTCAATATATTGTTGCAAAACTTGCTGTCGTTGTTCCCCATCATTTACCAAACTATCTAAATCAACTGCTGAGGCAAGCAAAATATTGCTTAATGTTGATTTTTTGACAAATTCAGGCAATTCATTTGGCAAAGCTTGCATCAAATTTTCAAGGAAAAATACTGTTTGTTGTACTGGTTCTTGCATCAAATTATATTGTGTATATAATTCATCTATTGTTAGTGCCACAAGGTCGGTATTGAGTGAGTTGTTGTTCATAGAATCTCCTATTGTTTTATTTGCAAATTCGTTTGCAGAGTGCTCCACATTAGGCGTAGGTTGTTTGTCCACTACAATAACCTCTATTTGGTCTGGTTTTTCAGGCTTTGCAGATTTTTCAGTTGTAGGGCTTTTTTCAATTATGCTATATTTTTCTAAAACAGACATTAATTTGGGCATCTCAAGTCCCCTTTCCTCTAACGCAAATATTTAAACGGCTATATGTGATATATATACCCCCAAACCAACGCTAAAAAGTAGCGTCAGTCCATTTATAATGACTAGATAAAATTTATCATTTAGTTTATAGCCACGCTTCTTTAATAATATGGATATGTACCATACAAAAATATTGGATAAAATTAAAACCATTGTAATGCCAAATATTAATAAACTCATGTTGACGCTCACTCCTTTATCCTTTATCCTATAGTATACAAAATGTGAGTAAAAATGGCAAGAGTAAATAAACAAAATATTTTAGTTTAGACAGCTCATAAAGTGGGTAAACTATGAATAAACTACTTTAATTATGCACTAAGCGTTGCAAATGCAAATATTATTGTTTATAATCGTTTTGTATACTTATCAAATTTTGTATAAACGAAGGGAGAAAAAAGACAGTGGATAGTTCAAAACTAAAACTACATGGCTTTAACAATTTAACAAAAACACTAAGTTTCAATATGTATGACATTTGTTATACAAAAACCGAGGCGGACAGAACGGCGTACATCGAATATATCGATGAGCAATATAACGCTGATAGACTTACGCATATACTTACAACCGTTACACAAATTATTGGTGCAAACGTATTAAACATCGCAAAACAAGATTATGACCCACAAGGTGCAAGCGTTACAATACTTGTTTCAGAAGGTCCAGTTAATGAACAAAAACAAAGTCTTGAGGTTCACTCTGCATCACCAGGACCACTGCCAGACACAGTTGTTGCTCACCTTGACAAAAGCCACATCACTGTACACACATACCCAGAGTATCACCCATACGAAGGTATAAGCACATTTAGAGCTGACATTGATGTTTCAACTTGTGGAGAAATTTCACCACTGAAAGCTCTAAACTACTTAATACACTGTTTTGACGCAGACATCATGACTCTTGATTACAGAGTTCGTGGATTTACTCGTGACATTACAGGACGCAAAATTTTTATGGATCATGAAGTAAATTCAATCCAAAATTATATTCCAGATTCTGTTAGAAATCTATACAACATGATAGATGTAAACGTATATCAAGAAAATATTTTCCACACAAAATGTAAGCTTAAAGCATTTGACTTAGACAACTATTTGTTTGGATACACAAAAGATATGCTTCACCCTGGAACACGCAACGAAATAGCAAAAAAAGTTAAAAAAGAAATGGACGAAATCTTCTACGGCACAAATGTTGCTAGTGCTATGTTTTCGATAGATAATGAAACATTCTAAAGCACCACTCCTAGAAGGAGTATACAACTATGCACAAAAAAATATGACATGTTTTGATGTTCCAGGACACAAGATGGGTGGTGGCATAGATATACTTAAGGATATGTGGGGAGAGTTAGTTCTAAAAATGGACATCAACTCCTCCCCGTTTGTGGACAATTTGTCGCATCCTACAACTATTATAAAAGAGGCGGAGGAACTTCTTGCCGATGCCTATCAATGTGATAATGCATTTATGTTAGTAAATGGCTCAACATCTGGTATTCAATATATGGTTATGAGTGCGATTAAAAGTGGTGACAAAATTTTGTTGCCACGAAATGTTCATAAATCGGCAATTAATGCCCTAATTTTATCGGGAGCAAAGCCTGTTTTTGTCAATACCGAGCTTGACACAAATTTAGGGATTGCAAATGCTATAACACCTAAATCAGTAAAACATGCTATCGACTTAAACAACGATATTAAAGCAATTTTAGTAATTCACTCAACTTATTTTGGGGTAACCCCTGACATAAAAGAAATTGTGAATATATGTCACGAACGAGGCATAAAAGTTCTTGTTGACCAAGCCCATGGTGCACATTTTGGGTTCAATAAGCACACCCCTATAAGTGGAACTGCTGTTGGTGCTGACCTAATTACGACAAGTATGCATAAAACAGGTGGTGCGTTAACGCAATCGTCTGTCTTGTTCCACAATGAAGGTCTAATAAGCAAAGACGAAGTTCGTGCCACTATAAACTTGTTGCAAACAACGTCAGCGTCATATTTACTTATGTGCTCAATTGACGCAGCACGAAAACAACTTATGACCGAGGGTGACGCACGTCTTGAAAAATTGTACGAGCTTTCAGCGTATGCTAGACAAAAAATCAACGCTATAAACGGCTTTAATTGTATATCAAAAGAAACATATATAGATGGCGAAGGCGTGTATGACTATGATGACTTAAAGCTTGTTATATGTGTTAAAGACGTTGGTCTTTCAGGCTTTAATATATATGATATGCTTGGCAAAGAGTATAACATTCAAATTGAACTTGCCGAACCATACGTTATACTTGCGATTATAAGCTTTGGCGACACTAAGGCAACAGTTGATACACTTATAAACGCACTTGCTGATATAAGCAGACGCTTTTATGAGTCAAACAAAAACGCACCACCTCTTTGTATAGAGCCAATAAAACCTAAAACAGTAATGACGCCTAGGGAGGCGTATTGCCATGCAAAGAAAACTGTTGATATACAAGATGCTTTAGGCTATATTTGTGGTGAATCAGTTATGATTTATCCACCAGGGATACCTATAATTATTCCTGGCGAACAAATTACTAAGCAAATAATAGACCACTATTTATATTTGCAATCAGAAAAAATTCTTATACTAAAAGATACACAAGATGAAAATAAAATTTCAATTATTGATAAAGATGCGGAGGATTCACCAATGGATTTATGGTACACAGAAAATCACCAAGACGATACAAAATTTTCAATTCAAGTAAATGAGCATATTCACACTGAAAAAAGTGAATTTCAAGAAATAGACTTCTTCAGAAGCAACACATTTGGAACATTTTTTACGCTTGATGGACTAATGATGGTTACGGAAAAAGATGAGTTTATTTACCACGACATGATTACGCACGTTTCTATGGCTGTTAACCCAAATATAGAACGAGTGCTTATCATTGGCGGTGGTGACGGTGGAACGGCACGTGAAGTTCTTAGATACGAGCACGTTAAACATGTGGATATGGTTGAAATTGATGAGCGAGTTGTTCGTCTTTGCCAAAAATATCTGCCAATTACAGCGTCAAAACTTGATAACGACCCACGTCTAACACTACACTTCGTTGACGGATTACAGTTTGTTCAAGATGCCCAAGACGGTAGCTATGACCTAATATTAGTTGACTCAACAGACCCTATTGGTCCAGGGGAAGGGTTGTTCACTTACGCATTTTATAACAACTGCAAACGAGTGTTAAGCGACGACGGTATATTAATCAACCAACATGAAAGCCCATACTACGACACGTATGCACACGAGATGAAACGTTCTCACTCAAAAATAAAAGAAACTTTCCCAGTAGCAAAAGTTTATCAATTCCACATGCCAACTTACCCATCTGGACATTGGTTGTTTGGGTTCGCCTCAAAGAAATACGACCCTATCAAAGACTTAAAAGCAGATTGGTGGAACTCGCTAGGAATCAAAACAAAATACTATAACACAGATTTACATGTTGGGTGCTTTATGTTGCCAACTTATGTAAGGGAAGGACTTGAAAATGCTTAATACGTATCAATCTCATAGTTTTATAGGTTGTGATACGGATTTTGGTGATGCCGACATAATAATTGTCGGTGCACCATTTGATGGGACAACTTCTTTTAGACCTGGGACAAGGTTTGCACCAAACCAAATCCGCATAGACTCATATGGTCTTGAAACGTATTCACCATATCTTGACCTTGACCTTGAAGATTATAAAATTGCTGATATCGGGGATATTGAATTTCCATTTGGAAATACAGAAAAAGTTCTTGATGCAATTAGAAAAAATATTAGTACGATAGTTGAAAATAATAAAAAACCACTTATGATAGGCGGAGAACACCTTGTTAGTTTACCTGCATTTGAGGCAGTGGCAAAAAAATATCCAGATTTGCATATTATACATTTTGATGCTCATACAGATTTGCGTGAAGACTATATGGGCGAAAAGCTTTCGCATGCAACAGTTATTAGACGTGGGTGGGACCTGCTTGGAGATGGACGCATATTTCAGTTTGGGATACGCTCTGGCACAAAAGAAGAATTTGAGTGGGCAAAATCACACACGCACCTAAATAAGTTTGATACAGACACTTTAAGCGACGTTATACCAAAGCTTAAAAATAAGCCCGTGTATCTAACAATTGACCTTGATGTGCTTGATCCATCTATATTTAGTGGAACAGGTACTCCAGAACCAGGCGGGATACAAATGAAAGAACTACTTGACGCTCTAACGTCGTTAAAAGAAATAAATTTTGTTGGGGCAGATATCGTTGAATTGTCGCCACACTATGATACAAGCGGTGTATCAACTGCTGTAGCTTGCAAAGTTATACGTGAAGTGTTATTGCTTTTAGCCGAATAAATAGCACAAAGACCAGTGGCGCCAAATTCCACTGGTCTTCTATTTATAGAATAGGAGTAATTACGAATAATAAAAAATTATAAAATGTTACATTTTGCAGTACTAACTATATAGCCCACTCGCTTGAGCTAAAACTTGCAGTACCAACTGAAGTTGTGTATTGGCTAATAGCTTGTGCCATCAAGTTATTAGTTACAGACACTTCTTCTGCAGCTTCTTCTTCTGCTTCTTGTGTTTCTTCAATTGATTCTAAAATCATTTCTAACGTTGTTTCTTCTGTTGACTCTGCACTTTCCATCAAAGACTCAAGGCTTGTTGAGCTATTTGAAGATAATACACCTTGTGCTGTTGAAAGAGTGCTATCATCTAGTACATAACTACTAGAGTCATCAGTATCTGTTTCAGTTTCAGTAGTTGATGGAGGTGGTGGTGGAGGTGGTGGTGGTTGGTTCCCTTTAGGTCCTTTGACCCCCTCTGACTCTTCTGTTTCATCAACTTCTTGAGTATTAGTTAAATAATCAATACTTTGTGTTGATTGCGTATACGATGTATACAACGAACTTGTACTTCCACTAATTGTCATTTCAAAATCCCCTTTCTTTCCTTAAATAAATTCCCCATTGGTGCAAATTATGCTGGTATACCTAATAATTCTAATACTTCTTCAGATAGTATTTCAGGTTCGTATATAATTTCTGCACCAGTTAAAGTTGTTGTTTCTTCGGCAGCTTCTTCTTCAGCAGCTAACAAAGAATCTAGTGTTACCCAGCTTTGTGATGACAAGAAACCTTGTGAGTCAGATAAGTTGCTTCCTGAATCTTCACCAGATGATGGTGGAGGTGGTGGTGGAGGCGGTGGTGTACCTTGTGCTTCCTCTGTACCTTCAGTGCTTCCTAACAAACTAGCACTGTCACTTAAGCTTGAAAAGCTTGTTGAGCTTGTTGATGTAGTTAAACTACTAGCGTAGCTTTGAGCATACCAGTAGCTTGAACTTGAACTGATAGTCATATGAATCTTTCCTTTCTGTGTTTCGTTTGTTTCTTATGTTTCATAGTATAGGGTAGTAACCTTAAATTAACCTTAAGTTTGAAAAATTTTTAACAAAAATTTTTGGAGGCTTGTGGCAATAATTACCAACAGGTGGTTCAACTATAGCCTGTTATAATAAGATATACAAACTTACAGAAGGAGAAACTTATGTCTATTCATAAATATATAGATTACATTAGAAATCAACAAGGCGTATCCCGTGATCAACTAGGGGCAGGGGTATTCTATTATAATGAACTTGCGAAAGTTGAGGCACTTAAAATGTTTCCCAAAAAAATTGTTATGGACACAATACTTCAACGACTTGATGCTACGAGAGATATATTTGAGTATTTTAGCACGTCAGAAGAATATAATATACTTAGCCTAAGAAAACAAATAGCTTTGTATATACATAAACAACAATATAATACAGCCATCTTGTCTATACAAAAATATAAACAACTAATTGGTGATAACAATTTATATAATCAATTTTATGATTATTTTATTGCTTGCTTAATTGAAAATAATGTCGAACATGCTATTATACCTATCAATGTGTCTTTAGAAAAGTTTTATTTTAATATTATTAAATCAACTGTGCCAGATTTTAATGTATTGCCATTTGAACAATTATTGCTGAGTTATTTTGAAATTTATTTGATAATTAAATACACTAAATTTTTGGATACAGAACCGGCATACACTCTTTATATGGAACTTTTAAATTACGTTAATAATAAATCTCCAAAAACTAAAGCTTTATTTGCCCCAAAAATTGTTTGCAATTTAGCTGATATATTGCTGGAAAAAAATAAGTATAAAGAACTTTTGGATATCTGTAACGATGTCATTAATTGTTTAAGAACAACTAATAAATTTAATTATTTAACTAGTTTACTCAAAATAAAATTACACCTTTTAGAAATATATAATCTTAAAAATGATGAATATTATCAACTTAAAGCTTGGCGTAATGTTTTAACTGAATTTTATGTTGGATATAATGTTGATATCAACAATGACAAATATATATTTCTTAAAATGTTTGGCTTAACAGGGGTCCATTTGATTAATAGTGTTATTAAACACAGACGTATAATGTTTGGATACACGCAAGAACACCTTGCAGACGGAATTTGTGAATTTAAAACTTTGTCAAGATTAGAAAATGGCAAAACTAAACGCCCTAATCCTAAAATACTTTCTAAGTTATTGAAAAAACTTAATTTTACGGGAGATTTGTATAGCGATACTATCCCATTTGTAGATAACGAAACGTTTATACTATCTGATAAAGTTACACAAACATTACGTATGAATAGCATAATAGAATGTCAAGAATATTTAGAGCAATTTCAAGAAAAATTAGATATGACTAATAAGCTTAATTTACAATGTATACTTTATAGAGAGCTATGTGTAAATAACAGAATAAGCCCAGAAAATAGTGCAGAATATGTGCAAGAACTTAAAAATATATTGGGTATTACTATACCTACCACAAATGTATACGATAAAAAATATAAATATTTCTCTTGGGAAGAACTTCGTTTGATAGGAGTTATCATTTATAACTTAAATAAACTGGGTGATATAACGGAATTAAATAAATGGATTGAAATGGTAGAGTTATATTTTCAAGATAAAGAGTTTTACCTGAACCACTTGGATTCTTATTGTTTTGTGTTTTCTCAGATTTCTAGCCTACTAGGAAATCAGCATAATTTTTTAGAGTCAAATGCTATTAACAATACGCTTATTGAGGAACAATTAGATAATGTTATTCTTGAGCATATAAATCGTGACATATACGGCAAATTTTGGAATATTATTGAAGAAAAAAAACAACAAGGGGTTGAACTAACCCCTTCAGAAATTGAATATTGCTTAAAACTTTTAAAAACTTCGTATATGTTTAGCGATATACTTAGAAATAATTATGGAAAACAACTTGTAATAGAACAGCTGGAAAAATTAAATCCTAATCAGCATTTTATTCATTTTTTATTTTACTAGATGCTTTTATATTTCCCTTATCCAATCATGGATAGGAAGTATAGCATCAGTTTGTGAGGAAATATAACAACTTGAATAGCTTGCTACTATAGAAATAATTGCCATGTTAATAGATAAGATTGAAATAAGTACTTTTAGTTTGTTTGTTTTCATGATTTTCTCCTTTAATGTGTAATAATGTGTAGTTATGCATATTATATCATATTTTTTTCAAAACAACATACCATCTACGGTACAAAATATTCGTTTATTTTATCCTCAGTTTGTGTGTTGTTAGTTTGATAAATGATATATACTTTTAAGTAGATAAGCCAAACAACATTTGGTGTTTGTCTAATATATTATTGTACAAATTAGAGAGGAGTTAACTGAAATGTTAAAACTTAATTCAATGAAAACAAGAACAAAATTAATGTATTCTATATTAGGGCTATCTTTACTTGCAACTAGTATACCTAATACAACGTTTGCTACAGATTTCACCGAAACAACAAGTATAGCTACAGATATGATTAGTTTACCTTCTATCGTTTCTGAAAATAGCGTAAATGGAACGTATACAATCATTGAGGATTTTGAGCAACATGAAGACTCAAATGGAGTTGCACCAATAGTAGTCGATGAACTAGTATACCTTAAGCTTCCAGCTGGAGAATACTATGATATAGATTTTAAGGTGGATAAATTTTTTGGAACTGACCATAATTCCTTTACTACTAGAATTATGGATGTTACTGGAACATACAAATATATGGTTATAGGGAGCGATGGTTACAAGTATACAAGTCCTGAACGTAGCACAGACGATACGTTCACAACAACTAATGCAAGTTCTGGAGTCGAATATAGAGTTATGATATTAAATACTAATGCTATTCCACTTACTTGCACAGCACATACTTTTAGCTTTATTAAATAATACTTATATATTCAAATTTAGACAGGATGGGTATAGAAAACACATATACTAACTAGCTGGTAAAAAGATATTAAGAAAAAGAGCCTAGAGAAAATCCCTCTAAGCTCTTTTATTATACTCCAACTCTATCACTTGACAACTATGGTCTTTGTCTTTTGTATAATCAATCCCAACTATTAATATATTTCTTTTGTATCTTTCAAACACCTCTGTTGCATATTCCCTCTCTAGTATTTGGTTTATAGCAGTCTGAGTTCCTTCGTTGCGTTTAAGTTCTATAATAACCGGTATATCTTTTGATGATATCGGGTGAAAAATAAAATCTGCCCTCCCTTTTCCGCTATGTTCTTCTTTTTTGATTATATATTTATCTCTTGCTGACCAATACGCCAAACTTACAACGCTACTTAATCCATTTTCATGATTATAGTCATACAAAGTTATCTCCCTGTTATGAATGTTGTAAAGTATTTTAGCCATCGTTTCTACGTCTTTTGACAACGTTGCTTTTAGCATAAGTCTTGACTCTGCAAATAATTCTGCTGTTTTTCCAAAACTTTTACTTCTTAACGCCTTTTCAAATTGTTGCATTAGCTCTTTGTTCGGAATACTAACCATATAGTCTGCATATGTTAAAAATCCTAGTGTAATCATAGCCGAATATATTTCTTCTTTACTTTGTGGCAACTGTTGCCCTGCCCTAAAATCTTCTATATCATACACTTCAACTTCTTCATTATTTATCATTCTTAACACATCATCTCTAACCCCTGCTGGGTCTATCTCCAAATACTCCAGTACCTCATTCATCGCCCCAGTGTTCACCCAATAACTTTTACATTTCTTTTTTGTAAGTGCAATACTAACACTTCTAGGGTTAAATATTTTTATTCCACTCTCCATTTTATAACCATTATACCAACTTTCCAAACTTTCATAATCCATATCGTTTGCTTGACATAAACCCTTTACTTCTTCCTCAGTAAATCCAAAATATTCTTCAAATATACCATCATCTAGCAATGTATATTCTTCAAACATGTTTAATGCTGAACCCGACGAATGTTTTTTTATTGGCAATATCCCCGTCATATAACACAAAGTGACATATGACCTACCTTTTAATAGATTTCGCAAAAACTCTAAAAAACTTTCTTGTTTATCAACATACAATCCTTTATTAAATATAAAATCCCACTCATCAAATATAAATATAAACTTATCTCCTGTTGCTAAAAACTTGTCTGATAAATTTTTATAATTATCAAACTCTATATGAGGATAATTTTTTTCTAAATCACTTATCAAATATGATTTTATTCGTCCTATATATTCGCTATATGTTGCATCTTCGTCTACATCAGAAAAATCTATTTTTATAACGTTATATTTATTTAAATTGTTTATATAGCTTTTTGTATAGCTAATTTTTAGTTTATCAAAAATATCTTTGCTATCAATCGCTTTGCTATAATAACTTTCTATCAAAAATGTTATTTCTGACTTGCCAAAACGTCTAGGTCGTGTGATACAAATCCAACTGTTAGTTTTATTAAGCCTTGTATTTAATATATCTAATATCATCGACTTATCGATAAATATATAGTTCTCTAACAATCTATTAAAATTTTCAAATCCAGACAATGTATTCAAATACATAAATGTCACCTCCACTCCATATACTCCAATTCAATCACTTGACAACTATGGTCTTTGTCTTTTGTATAATCAATCCCAACTATTAGTATATTTCTTTTGTATCTTTCAAACACCTCTGTTGCGTATTCCCTCTCTAGTATTTGGTTTATAGCAGTCTGAGTTCCCTCGTTGCGTTTAAGTTCTATAATAATCGGTATATCTTTTGATGATATCGGATGAAAAATAAAATCTGCCCTACCTTTTCCACTATGTTCTTCTTTTTTGATTATATATTTATCTCTTGCTGACAAATACGCCAAACTTACAACGCTACTTAATCCATTTTCATGATTATAGTCATACAAAGTTATCTCCCTATTATGAATGTTGTGAAGTATTTTAGCCATCGTTTCCACGTCTTTTGACAACGTTGCTTTTAGCATAAGTCTTGACTCTGCAAATAATTCTGCTGTTTTTCCAAAACTTTTACTTCTTAACGCCTTTTCAAATTGTTGCATCAACTCTTTGTTTGGAATACTAACCATATAGTCTGCATATGTCAAAAATCCTAGTGTAATCATAGCTGAATATATTTCTTCTTTACTTTGTGGCAACTGTTGCCCTGCCCTAAAATCTTCTATATCATACACTTCAACTTCTTCATTATTTACCATTCTTAGCACATCATCTCTAACCCCTGTTGGGTCTATCTCCAAATATTCCAGTACCTCATTCATCGCCCCAGTGTTCACCCAATAACTTTTACATTTCTTTTTTGTAAGTGCAATACTAACACTTCTAGGGTTAAATATTTTTATCCCACTCTCCATTTTATAACCATTATACCAACTTTCCAAACTTTCATAATCCATATCGTTTGCTTGACATAAACCCCTTACTTCTTCCTCAGTAAATCCAAAATATTCTTCAAATATGCCATCATCTAGCAATGTATATTCTTCAAACATGTTTAATGCTGAACCCGACGAATGTTTTTTTATTGGCAATATCCCTGTCATATAACACAAAGTGACATATGACCTACCTTTTAATAGATTTCTCAAAAACTCTAAAAAACTTTCTTGTTTATCAACGTACAAACTTTTATTAAATATAAAATCCCACTCATCAAATATAAATATAAACTTATCTCCTGTTGCTAAAAACTTGTCTGATAAATTTTTATAATTATCAAACTCTATATGAGAATAATTTTTTTCTAAATCACTTATCAAATATGATTTTATTCGTCCTATATATTCGCTATATGTTGCATCTTCGTCTATTTCTGAAAAATCTATTTTTATAACGTTATATTTATTTAAGTTGTTTATATAGCTTTTTGTATAGCTAATTTTTAGTTTATCAAAAATATCTTTGCTATCAATCGCTTTGCTATAATAACTTTCTATTAAAAATGTTATTTCCGACTTGCCAAAACGTCTAGGGCGTGTGATATAAATATATTTATGCTTTGTGTGCAATCTATTATTTAATATATCTATTATCATAGATTTATCAATAAATATATCTCCCTTGAATAGCTCCAAAAAATTTTCAAATCCAGATAGTGTATTCAAATACATAAATATCAACTGCTACTCAAAATATGTTCAAATGTATACATATTGAGATTTTTCCTTTTTCACCGAACCTTATTTTGCCACTTTCTCGCTACTTTAATTTGATATAGTTCTCCAAAGGCTTAAATTCCGAACTAGCCATCCGTACATATATAAGTGCTTGTTTCGTTAAGCTATCTTATATTTTTTAGCATTTTTCAAGTTATAGCTTGCATTCAAATCTCTATCTAATATAGTGTTACAGTTATCGCACTTATATGTTCTGTCGCTTAATTTTAAATCTATTTTTTTGTTTCCACAACAACTACATAACTTTGATGATGGATGCCATCTATCTATTATCCTTAACTCTATATTATGACGCTTACATTTATTTTCAGTTTTAGTTCTAAATTCTGAAAATCTTTGATTTGCTACAGCTTTGCTTAAATGCTTATTTTTCATCATTCCTTTTACGTTTAAGTCTTCTAAAGCTATATAAGATGGCTTGGTTTTTACTATCTTATTTATCACTTTATTTATATAATCAGTTCTTATATTGTTTAAGGTTTGATGTGCTTTTTGTACTTTAATGACTTGTTTTTGTATATTTTGACGAGTAGCCCCTCCTTTTTTATTATTTGATTTTTTCAAACTATCATATTTTCTTGATAGTTTGCGTTGTTCTCGTTTTAACCTTTTTTCTGCTTTTTTTATGCGAGTAGTTTTATTTATATTTTTATAAACATCACCATTACTACATATTACAAAATCTTTTAAGCCTAGGTCTATTCCTACTCCATCGCTATTACTTTTTGATGGTTTATTTTCAGGCTCTTCCACTAAAATTGAAACATAATATCTATCAGCTTTTTTGCTTACTGTCCCACTTTTTATTATACTATTTACAGGGCAGTATCCATATTCTTTAAACCTTACCCAGCCAAGAGTAGGTATTTTTACTTTGTGCCTTTCTATCGCCCAGTCTGTTTCATTATTTTTAGGAAAGTATGCTTTAACATCTGATTTATTTTTCTTCTTGAACTTTGGAAAATCAGCTTCTTTAGCAAAAAACTTGTTAAAAGCTTTATGACCATTCATAATAGCTTGCTTAACGGCTTTGCTAGATACTTCTTTTATCCAACTGTATTTTTTATTGTTAGGTAAAAATTCGTTATTTAGCCATTTAGAAAAATCGTATCCTGTTATAAAACCTTTGTTTATCTCATAAGTTTCTATGTTGTGAGATAAATAAAAATTATATATAAACCTACATACCCCTATTGTTTTATTTATTTTTTCTTTTTGTTCTAATGTGGGAATGATCTCTATTTTATAAGCTTTTTTATACACCTGAAACCTCCAATATAATCATCTTATTTTTTAGTGACTACATTATATAATAGGCGATGACTTTTGTCTATATTTTTGTCTACTAATTGATATCTCCTTTTAAAAGCTTATTATAACATGTCACAACAAAAGAGCCTAGAGAAAATTCCCTAAGCTCTTTATCTAATACTTAATTATATTTCCGTTAAATCTCTTTTCTTAAAAAAACTATAAGCTATTGTCATCAACACTATAATAATCATACCTGAAAACAATATAAAACTAATACTAATGTTACCACCTTGTGCATCTTTATACAAAAAATATCTTAAAGGTGTAAAAATACGCAAAATATTTGCATTATCTACAACATCATAAATTCCGCCTAATATAAAACTTATAAGAAAAAATAAATTAATAATCTTACTACTCTGTTCATGTTTTTTTACAAGTATAGATATACAAATAGCAATCACAAAAAATACTAGAGAAGTAACATACGTTCCTACGCTACTCAAAAACATAAGATTACTAATATCAATATTTGCATCAAGAGGATTCATCATAAATAAGCTGCAAGTAAAATTTAGTAATGAAAAACCCGTCAAATATAAAATCCCAGACAATACCTTAATACTTAATATATATGTTCTTTTTTTTGGTTTTGTAAACAAAAATTCAAAAGTTTTATCAATAAGTTCTCTATTGACGACACTTGAACCTAGAGTTAAAGCATAAAATGATGCAATTACAGTCGACATATACCCCAACACCCACACATACCCCTCAAGATGTACAAAATCTATCGACTCAGTAATCCCCATCAAAGCTAACACTATTGGAGGATAATAATTTAATATAACATTTATACTTTCGCTATTTGCTCCTGCTATTCCCTCAAACTCCATCGAGCCAGAAACAAACAATAAAATCAAAGCTATACACCATAAAATAAAAGGTTTAAGTCTTATTTTTAATTCATATTTCAAAATTTGCATATTCCACCTCATAGTTTTGATAAATCAGAATTTATAAATCGCAAAGCAGATAACCCTACACTTGCAACCAAAATTATAGTTGCATATATTGCCAAACTCAAGTCATATCCCCCACTCTTAAATATATATTTAGGAGCAAAAAAATGTAAAGGCGACAAAAATTCAAGCCATTTTATCGCTAAAGAATTAACAAATACTGCTATAATAAATGAGAATACTCCAACTATTGACGAAATCGTCGTAGTTGTTCGTATTTTTGGTATAAATGTTGCAATAAAGATAGATATTCCCATAAAAACAAGTTGACTTAAAGTAATTGACAATGTTGCTAGAACTGCGTTCAAATCTATAGTTGCATATTTCAAAAAACAAAATAACGATATAGGTATTACGACTACATTAAAAATTATAATGGCTGTTAGGATAGCAAAAAGTTTTGCTTTAAAAATAGTTTGGCGTTTTACAGGCTTTGTAAAAATAAACTCTTGGCTGTGAGATTTTTTTTCTTTACCAAATATAGCAACAGTAACACTTGTTGCCATAATTCCTGCTACCAAAGTAATGTATACATACGCAAATGAATAAAAACCACTATACCCGATACGAAAAATATATATAAATCTAACATAATCTATATATTTCTACTGTGATGCGACTTATACCTATTAAGTTTTTCGTCTTGCATCTTCCTGCTTCATAGAGTCTGTCCTCAGCACTTTCCCCTTAATAACATTTGATATAACTCTCCACAGGCTTAACTTCCCCAGTATCGATAGGTACTAATAGTTAGATAAATTTATACTTGCATTTAAGTCACGGTCTATAACTAATCCACAACATTCACATTTATA
>MDSP01000089.1_pt1 | contig 20319 bp, 20 predicted proteins | sample 1005811 | NCBI WGS metagenome assembly MDSP01 (sample SAMN05526596, study PRJNA338239) | gut metagenome | isolation source: stomach gut content | host: Naso elegans | place: Saudi Arabia: Red Sea | collected 2011-04
TTATTGTACAAAACAGAAGGAAATTTGCAGTGCAACATCTGAAGGTGCATTTAGGATTAAAATGGTAAAAAAAATGGTAAGAGTCAAGTTAAAAAAGCAGGACACAGCTTTAAAAAAAAAGGGGCATTTATGCCTGTTTTATCTGGAACAATAAGATACTCGACTGAGTATCTTATTATTCCTTGTAAATCAGTCCCTCTCCTCCTGATCCCATCCTACCCCACATCTCCTCTGAGGGTAAAGTGACCACAAGAAATATTCAAATATGGTCTGAGGAACTTAACATTGTAGGGCTGTCTGGACAGTACAGCCTGTGACTTGCTCCATCAATGAACTGACACATGTGGTCAGTTCAGTGGCAAGGCCAGAAATTTTAAAGATGACCTGAAATGCCTTTTTCCAGAACGTCCACTGCCTTGCTGTGACGTCAGTCAGTCAGTCAGGGTCTCAGCGCCTGTAGGGACAGTTCAGGACAGCCGTCCTCTTCAGTCCCAGTTTCTCAGTTGAGATGGGGAGGGAAAGGGAGAAAGGTCAAGTACACACAATCACCAGCAGTGTCACCACTAACAATCCACCCACTTTACTCACCATGAATTTTTTTTTCTTTTTTTTAAAAGCTATTTGTTAGAATCGAAAATAAAGAAAAAACGTGTCATAACTTGTCAATAATAAAAGAATTCTGACAACAAACAGAAGCAACACTTCAGAATTGCCCCAACCTTGAGAGATAGGGCTGTTTAAGAGTAAAAACATTTATTATTTAAGTAGAGGAAAGATGTAATGTAATTGATATGTCTTATATAGTGTGTGTGTAATAATAATGTGACACATAGATTTCTGTGTCAGTATTTCAATAGCACAGACAGGGGGGTGGCATAGAGAGATCACTCCTAGGAATCTTCCTGAGCAGTTTTCCCATATAGTGTGAGATACATTTGATCTTTTTTGCATGGATCTCTGGAAAAAAGCACACATTGTGTTTTTAAGGGGTTTAGTTTCACTCTCTGCATATTTGCCCAACCCTCCATCTCAGTGGTGCATCTCTTTAATTTCTTGGCAGTATATTTAGCATTTTTAGCAGAGGCCCAATAGCAAAGATCATCTGCGAATTGAGAGACTTGTCCCTCTCCTCTGGGTGGACAATAGATGTCACTTAAATACATTAGAAACAGCAGGGGACTGAGGGCTGATCCCTGGGGCATGCCACCTTCTGGGGTAAATCTGGTGGAAATTGATGCTCCAACTCTCACTGCAATCTCTCTGTTAGTTAAAAAGCTATTTAGAAGCACCACCATTTGCTGTGGGAGTTGCAGGTTACGGTCCATCAGCCTGTATGTCAGTCCTTCATGCTACATCTTATCAAATGCTTTTTCAATATCACAAAAAAGACTCTAATTGTTGCTTCTTTTTTATTAAAACCATGCTGAACGTCTTCTGCCAGCCTTAGAAAGTTGTCAGTTGTGCTTCTTGCCCTCCTGTATCCTACCTGGTGAACCCCCAAAACTCCTAGGGCATCAAAGTGGTTCTGGAGCCTGTCAGCCAGCATTATCTCCAGAAGTTTACCCAGTGTACTCAAGAGGCTGATCGGTCTGTAGTTGACTGGCAGGTGGGGATCTGTGTGTGGTTTGGGGATCATGCTATATCAATGGTATCATCTGTTGCGAAATAAATAAATTCATCTTGTTCACTCATATAAATTACCTCTCAATAAAATTAAACACTCCTGAAGAGTATAGCATATCTGTAGCCCTTATACTAGCTATTGCAGAATTTTGATAAATCATTTTATTCTCTTGATAAGATTTTTCATAAAACCCTTGCAAGTCTTTAGTTCTGTTTGAATTATCAATCATATAAACACTACCATCGTGCCCAACTACAATGGATGCACTTATAATAGGAGTGTTAAAAATAGATTTTATATCGGCGTAAGATGGTCTGCTACTATTAGGATGGTTATGTAATAATATTATATTACCAGTATGCTCTACGCAAGCATCATATTGCTCTTTAGTAAAACCTGTAGCACCCTCTTTCGTAGATTTATCATTTATTGCTATTATTTTACCCGTCCTCGCATCCAAAGCGACTAAATCCTCATAATTAGTCCCATCTCTATGTTCTAGCATTTGCATAGCTGCTTGATAAATAGCCTCATTAGTTAGTTTTGAAGTAGTCAAATTTTCAAATTTATCGTGGTATTGCTTACTATTAACAAGGTTACGATTTACCGAACACTCATTTAAATGTGGCTTTGTAGTTATTTTCGTCGTTTGAGAAACAGATATTTGCCCCGTTTGGTTAAATGCATCGTTAAAAATAGGACTTAAGTAGCACCTACAACGAATAATCTCCTGAGATGCTGCACCCATTGAGCCATCGCCAGGGTACATTAGTTGACTATACCCCACGCGAAATGGCTCACCTTTTTTGCGATACTGTCCATGAGCCGCCTTATGAGTAGCTCTCACTCGCTTATCACCCATGCTTTGCCATTTGTATCCTACTATATAATCGTTTTGCATAAAACTCATATGGTCAACGTAATTACCAGCTGAAAAAATTTCTGTTCGGGCAATAGCTTCTGATCTGTTATATGAAAATCCTGTAGATTGCTTAATACTCCTAGTTATTTCGTAAATACTTGCTCCTTTAGTATAGCCTTTAATCAATTCAGCTTTTACATATTTCTCAGTTGTAGCATTCACTTGCTTAGCCCAATTGATAGCTTTTTCCTCTAAGTATTGCGTTAATGCTGAATTTGCTTGATTAAATTCAAATGGAGTAATATCAGTACTTATTGCTGCTCCTACTTTTTTGCAAGTATTTGGGTAGTATTTATTGTACAGATTAACTAACTTGGAATTAAAGCTGTTAAAGTATTCAACTATAGTGTCCGCAATGTCAGGGACAACAACTCGGTTAAATAAGCTATCAAGATAATCTTTTGCCTTATACTTAGATTTTTCCACTAAAAAAAGAGCCTCATGGCCCTGTAGTATTTCGATTAATTTTTGCAACTGGGTTTTAAACAATTCATTTAGTTCTTTAGTCATTGCTATGATTTGATTATAAATAACTGAGCAGTAAGGCTTATGGACAATTACAGAAACATACTCAGCTGTTCTAGTTTGTAGATTATTTGATTGAATTTTTTTTAGTATAACTATAGCTTGCTGAGCTTGTTTTGTAGTCATAAATCTCTCCCTAATTAATTGTTGAAATATAAAAATAATTTAAAATATTTTGACAAAAGGCTTGTACTATTTATTGAACTATGGTATAATTATTATAGAAGGGGGGAGGTGATAAAATATGAAATGGTCTGAAATTTGGGACATAGTAAAAGAGACTAGCGAGGAGGTTTCCACAATCGCTAATCTCATTCGGTCCTTAAGTGTTATCTATGCCTTTTCAAAAAAAGTTAAGAAAAAGGCTAGAAAACACAAAGATAAGTAGGTTTTAAAGGGGGGTGCTCCAACACCCTCCGACCTATGAATATCATACCATATCATACACAAAAACACAATAGGGACTCAAATAAAAATTTGGGTTCCTATTTAATTTCTAAAAACATTATTAAGCCCTTGTCCGACCATAGCATTCATTAGTTTATTTAATTTAGCATTCATTTCACTTTCTGATTCATGCCCCTTAAAAGTAACATGAATCTCAATATTATTTGTATTGGCATAAGCGGTTTTTAGCGAACTACTATCAGTTTTTACAATGTATTCATACTCAGTCATAGCTCTTAATTCTGCGGGATTATTAAAATTTCCGATAAGCTCATTTATCCCTTCATTTATTTGGGCAGTAATATCCGCAATTTGCTTTAAAATTTTATTACGTGCGGTTTCGACTAAGTTTTGGTCTTCACCATAAACAGTATTTTCTAGACCAAGCAAATCCCGTGCAATCAATTCCAAAATACTTATTTGTTCTTGGCGATTTAATTCCACGCCCTTATCGTCATTTGTAGCTTCAGCTAAATCTTCACGACTACCATATAAATTTAATTGAGTCGCATACTTATCATTAATATCATCTATATCATCTAAAATACCTCTGTCAATTGTAGTGCTAACCACTCCAGTACTATCACTAGATGTTGTGGGGGTATAAGTAGATGTTGTGGGAGTATAACTATAAGTAGGTACATCAACTAATGGCATTGGGCCATACACTTCTCCTACATCCAAATCTACAGTGCCTGCAACACTAATGGCTTGATTTTGCAAGCTACTTAATCTATGTTCTAATACCGATATAGCACTGCCTACTGAGTTAGCAAGTGTTTCCCCAATAACGGGGATATAGTTAACAATCCCTTGAAGAATGCTTAACACTTTAACCTGGAATTCATAAAATTTTATTACAACAAATTCTAATCCAGAAGTTAATACTTCTACAAATCCGCTATTAAATACTTTGCCCCAAAAATCAACCATAGTTTGCAGCTGAATACCTAAAATTGCGAATTTATCTAAGATACAACTCACAATTAAATTAATTAATGGCATCCAAGGAGCTAGTGCCTCAACAAATGTTTGGCCTAAGTTAATCACGTAATTTATTACCGTAACTATGCCATTTGCTAAAGATTCTAGCTGTCCACTAGATTGAAAATCAACTAGCATTTGTCTGACGTTATCTAATGCTGGTGTAAGTGCCTCGGCTATAGGTTCGCCCATAAGAGTTTTTAAATTATCCCAAGCTTGTCCTATTAGCTCTATCTTATCCAAATACCCGTCATTCATCGTGCCAGCCATTGCCTCGGTAAAGTCAATTCCATCAATCATAGCCGCTGATAACTCATCTGTGGCGGCTCTAACCTCATCTGTTTTGGGTTGCAAAACTTTGATAAATTCTACCCCCAAGGTATCTCCCCAAGCTTGTTGCAATTGCAGTGCAGCAGCTTGATTAGTTTCAAGTAGACCAAACTTTTCGGTAAGCATGTCTACTATATCAACAGCAGGCAGTAGCTTTCCTTCAAGGTCAAGGAAGTTCATCTCAAGTGCCTCAGATGCTTTATATGCATTCCTTAAAAATGCATCATACCTATTTGCGACCTGTTGCCCAGAAATATTTGTCCCACCTGCTGTTCCGCCAATAGCAAGAACTTCAGCTAATTCTACGCCAAATGCACTTGCTCCAGCTCCTAAAGTACTTAAAAAATTCGCAGTTTTGTCACCTGTGGTTAAAAATTGCTGTACTGACTTTGAAATTCCAGCACTCATTTGGTTTGCAAAATCTACCGAATTCTCAAACTGGTTGCCATAAATGTTATAGCTAATCGCAAACAGTTCTGTCATATTCTCAGTCGTTGACTTGGTTGCCTTAGCGGTTAAAGCAGCCATTTTGGTAAATTCTCCAACAGCATCATCTGTAAGTGAAGCTATCCCAGACTTAATGTCATATGCAGCCTTGATAAATCCTTCAGCTGTTGTTCCCGACCACTCGTTGGAAAAATCAATTGCCGCCTGCTGTAGTATGTCCGTCGCCTCAAAGCCCAGCGATAACATTTCATTCATTGCAGATTGAACTGAACCGTAAGTTTCGGCCATATCTTTTATTGTTGATACAACTAAATCAACAGACAAATATGCTGCTACCGCTGCTAATGTTGTCTTTAATGCTGTAGCTAGGCCATTAATACCATTCGTTGTTTCGTTAACCCTATCATTTGTCTCAGTAATTTTCTTATTAGCACCATCAAATGACCCTTCTAGTGATGATACCTCTGTTGTCGCTTGTTTAATTGATTCTCGAAAATTCTTTAGTACAGCTTCTAATACTACTTTTACGCTATATTCTACCGCCATTACTCAGTCCCCTTATCTAACATTTCCCACATCTTTTGAGGGTCTGAATGTACTATGAGTAATAACATTTTCTGTTTCATTAACTCATAATCAACCTGAATGCGATTATCTTGCTTAACCAGTTGCACCAAGTATAATACTTGATACAGTTCCATACCTAGGTAATCATCAAAACTAATATGATACGTTTTAGCCAATAGATGATATATACTAAGCAACCAACTTTCTACTAAGTCGGAATTTTCTGAGAATATTGTTTCTCTGGTTGACTTGACTCCACTTGAGGACTTATATTCAGAACTCTTAGGCCTAGAGGAAGAAAAGCTAGCAAAGTTTTTTTTACCCATTCCACAGAAATTCCATTAAAAGCCAGCCAGGAATTAAACAATTCCCACACTGAAACTACATCTAAACACTCAAACTCAAATTGCTTAAGGTTTGTATACTTTAATGCAAACTGATTCATATAGTCAATACATTGTATCGTAACAGCGGATATATCCATATCATCCGAAAAATAATCTAAAATATTTAACTGTAAGTTAGATACCAGCATCAAATCTGCAATTGTACAACGACTTAAAATTATTTCCCTGCCTTCAATATTAATGATTTTTGTAGTTTTTATCATCTCCTATGCATCCTCCACCGTAATTATTGTATTGCAGGAGTAACCTGCAAGCTCTGCATTAATCAACAAAGAACCTGATGTAGTTGCAGTAAATATAGAACCTATTAAAACGCCCGAAGGCTCTGCTAGTGACCAATTTGCTCTGTCTGTTTCTTCATTTGTATTTCCATCTGTATACATTGCTGTAGCCGCAAATCTAATTGTATCCCCCACACTAATAGTGGGATTAGACGGCGTAATCCAAAAGCTTTTAATTGTCTTTTCGCCTGGCACATACATTTCATCATCATTATCTTCAATAGCCGAAGCTTCGGAGCCAATCCTAAACAGTCTATCTCCATCAGGACGACTATCAACGTAATAACCTTTAAATTCACATGGTATAATCCATTCCCCATCCAACTTATATGCAAGGCTTAAATTACTTATATTTGTAGTACAATATATTGTAACAACCCTGCTTGAGTCTCCATTTGTTGCAGCACAAGGCACAATGACTAATTTGCCCGCATAATGAGTTGCGCGTAATCCAGGAGCAGAGCCAAAACATACTGCATCTGTAGCTTGAGTTGCGTGTGGGAATAGGCTTGCTATTCTTTCTATTGTAGTATTAAGCAAGTTGCACTTAACCAAGACATTGCCGCCCAAAAATACATCATCTAGCGGTGTCTTACCTGTTTGATCTGATGTTAACTCGTGCCAACTAGCTGTATAGTCAACTGTCACACCGTCTTTCGTCAGCCCCAGATTAACAGGGATACTAGCCTCTGGGGCATACCAATATAGATAAGCCGGGCCGATAAATATTGTATCAGCTAATCTAGTAGCCATAAGCACCTCCTATTGGAGTACCATTTTTACCACCCTTAAGTATTTTTACTCCTTCTAGTGATGCTATCTCAGCTTTATCTGCAATGCTTCTTGATGCACTAACTTGTTCCTCTCCAGTATATTTAGACACCTTCTTATGCTTCATGTACACTTTTGCATGAGCATCATCCAGTTCGATTACTGCTCCAGCAAAATACTGAATGTTACCAACCTGTATTGTTTCATTTATGCTTATTCCGTCAGCTATTACTTTTATCATAATGCCCCCTTCCTAAAGTCCTAAAATCTATCTCTACATTTACCACACCAACTGCTACAGGTAAATCTAAATCGCTAAACAAATGAGTAGCACCTGATTCTAGCCCAGAACTGACTACATTCACAAAGTGTATTACTCCCCCTGTATCTAGTTCATCATGCCTTAATACAACCGCCCTATTCTCGAGGGGATTTAACTTATTTAGGATGCTAGATATTAAATCAACTACCTGACGAGCCTGCTTAGTTTCCTGCTCATTTGGCTTTTGATATGTATAAGGATAAGCATATAAAATACATACCTTATATCTCGAATACAATATGCCTAGTGAATAATTTGCCCACTCATGAAGAGCATCTAGCGATTCAACCACAACACAGGGCACTTGGTCAGATAAAGTTTCTGGATTAGCTAGCATAGCGAAATCGCACTGATGAATCGAATGAACTAAATCATGTGGCAAATGCTCATTAAGCTCATCATAAATACAGCGACTTACTTCTTCTGTATAGTAATAATTTGTCATCTATTAAAAATCCTTTCTAAAGCCTGTAAATACTTGCTTTCATACTGATTAAACGGGGTTTGTAAAAATTTAGTAGGCTCAATTTTAACCTGAAGCCCCCCCTTAACTGTATCAACACGATATTCCTTACCGTTCTTTTTACTAGTCATATACCAATTGCCACCAGAGACCGCAACTTTTCTACGGTTTCCGCTGTTGGTCTTTTGGTAAATAACCCCCTTGCGTTTTGCCCACACAAGCAAAGAAGGAGCCAACTTAAAAGGCACAAAAAACGGATGAATGTTGTTTGTTCCCTTATGGTCTGCTCCTTCATGTATGAATCTTGCATAATCTGTTGCACTTGCAACTTGACCTGTAATAGTGTTGGAATTAGTTTTTGTTGTAGCCTTAATGCTATTAATTAACCGCCCCGAATCAACATGCGGTGCACATCTAATTATTGTACGTGCATCGGCTTGTATTTTTTGGGTAAATGTATTTGTAATATCAACGATTTCATTAACCTTATCAACTGTATAAATCTTTTCTAACTCTTTTAGTGATGTAGCATCAATTTCTACATTAATCCTATCTTGCAAAAATATCACCTACTCTTCTGATTTTAACTTCAAGTTTTACGTGATGAAATCCACTCACTCCATAAACTATTATCGCAGACTTAACGTTGTACTGCTTTTTGCTTTTTTTCTCACAAATAACGTCACCTTCACTTAAATCTAAAGGCTTGTCTATTAACACAATAGAATCATTAATAATCCTACAATTAATACCACGATACCTAGGCCTAGTCTCAAGTACTTTATCTGGAGTCCTATCTTTTGTTATTTCAGCAGGTGGTGATGGCTTAATTTGCATCCCCATAGTTTCAAGTTGACTTTTAGGCTCATTATTTGGTTTATCCTTTGGCTTTGATGAACTATGCTGTAACGTATAAATATCAACTACATGGCAAAGTCCATACATCATATAATCCACGCCCTAATTTCGGTAGTAATATCAGTATCCACATAAGGCTCATACTCAGGTTGTACATAATCGTCTAATGTGCTTAATATTTCATCTTGCAGCTGTGCTAACGATTTAGACTTAGTATAACTATAATCACCACCAAAGCTTTCGCCCGTGACGCTACTGTTATGCTGCGAAAAGTCAAGCCGAAGTTTAATCAATTCAACCAAAGCTTGCTCCACCAAGGCCGGCACTACTTCAAATCCATACACATAGTGAATTTCAAGTCCTTTTGGAACATACTCAAATTCGGTAATAAAATCAATACAACTATCGTACATAAAATAATCTTTATAAAGTTTTAATGGCTTCTTGTTATAAATAATTTTTTCTACCTCAATAGCAGGCGTGTTTCGTAGTTTTACTTTAGCTGCTGTATCAGTAAACATTATACTTCTAGTACGAGTAAATTTAGTATTACAATACTCTTCTAACAGCTTAGAATAAAATTTAATCAGCTCATCAATTTGCCTTGGTGGAGCAGAGTTAATGCACTCAATACCAAACAGCTTTATTTCCTCTAAGCCCATTATTTTACTCATCTAATATCCCCTCATCAATTTCATCTACAACTTTCTTTTTCCTGGATTTAGTGTTGTTATTTACTGACATTGTTGAAGCTGCAGCATAAGGACTAAGTACATCATCTATGTTAAATCCTAATACCATTTTCTTAGGATTTTTCACCACAAAATCTAAATAGTAGTACCAGAAGTATTTTCGTACATCTCGACTTGCCGTTTCTGTATCATTATCAACTTTCTTGTAACGTATAGCGTCAGGATAAACAATATACAAATCAGCAGGGTCAGCTAGTAAGATAACATCGCTTGGGAATTTTGGTACTGATAAAAACTCAATAGACAATGGGGTTAACTCTCCAACACGGCCTAGTATGGCTGCATCACCTGCTGATGTTTGTCTATCACGTAAAAATTTAGCAACTTTAGTTTGCGTCCTTTTATTACAAATCCACCTATATTCTGATGTAATATCTGCATCTCCCATAGCGTCAATCATATCGTAAAAATACAGATCGGAAAATTGGCTTAGAGAAGAAAAATCTCGCAATTGCTCCGTCCCAGCCAAAGCTAACTTGAGTTTCTTGATAATTCCATCTTTACAGCGATAAAATGCACTTGAGCTACTTGTATCACCATTAATCATTAGATTAATCAAATCTAACCTATGCTGTTCTGCTACTCGAGACAAAAAATATTGCTCAAACCCTTTCTTATGTTTGTTGAACCTAAAAAAGTCTTCGCTAATCTCTGCATCAGCAGTTATTTTACTCAATGAATAAGGAACAGAACCCGTATCAATGCCAATTTTGCCATCATCACTTGGTGTATGTGTTGCTTCCCTAGTCGAACGCCAATTTTCTTCAGTGATATTTACAATTGGCAAATCGCCATCTAGTGCATCGACTTGAATCATACTTACTTTACTTAAAAACTCAGAACTACCTCTAATCATTGTGTCAAAATACTCTTCAGCTTCATCCCTAGTTAGATGCGAGCGACTAACTTCTGATGTAGTTATACTCTTTGCTAAATTCTTATTATCAGCAAAAAACTGAATGTCATATCCTATTCTTAATTTTTTATTCATTTGTACCCCCTCCCCTCTTCTAAAACTTTAATCCATTAAATAAATCATTATCACCTTTTGCTACAGGCTCATGTGTACTCAGCTGATTGCTCAATCCTCTTGATTTTGCCAGAGCTTGCATTTGGGTTTGTAGCTGCTCAACACTTTTTTGCAACGCTAACATTGACTCATCAACTTCTACATCCTTTGAGTCAGTTTGATTGTTATCTACTGTATTTACAGATTTAACTACAGCTGTTATTACTTCGGTTAAATCTGACTTAGTCAAAGGTTTCTCTTCTTCAGCCGACTTAGGTTGCATAGCTTCCTTTACAATCGCCTGTATATCTGCTTTAGTTACAATATCATCAGGTTTTGCTTCGTCTGATTTAGTAACCCCTCCCTGCATAGCTTCTTTTACCCATGCCTGTATATCACTTTTTGTCACCGTTTCTTCCTCACTTTCTTTCTTAATACCTTGTAATAAATTCGTAAACCACTTGGTTAATCCTTGCTCTTCTTTTGTAACATCTAGTTCACGAACTCCAGAACCACCCATTGAGTACCCGTTTAATTCGCCCGATTTAATACCTTTCCAAATTAAATCGTCCTTTATGAATGTAGTAACTAGCCACGTTCCTTTCTTGATTTGTTGTCCATTTAGTTCAAAATCTGCTTTGGCAACATAACTTTCTACTACCTCCACATTTTCATTATCTTGAAAATTATGGTTTATATCCGTTTTGCGATGATTAATCATAAAGTCATGTGCTGCCTTTTCTATAGCGTCAGCCTCCATATATTCGCCATGGGCATCTTCAACGTCAGGGGCATACACAACTCCAGTCACCAAGCGTTGCTCCTCATCCATTTTGACAATAGGCATTTCTTTCGCTCCATCGTTGCTTTTTATTAACGCAAAATCAGTCCCATTCGCCGCCTTAGGCACAAAACTTATATGCGTTATATTTGCTTTAATAATTTTCCTTGGCACATTTTCACCTCTACATGTATTCACTTAATTTACTCAATAACTCGTCAATATCATCAACTGACTTTGTGATAGAACTATTTTCTGGCTGATTAATCTTCAATTGCTCAAGAGGCACATTTCCCCATTCATCATTGAAAATCTCAAGCTCCTTGCCCAAAATATCACCTAAAGTATCAACAAGCATGTTTGGAGTCACTGCACCAGCCTCAATAAACGGTTGCAACACACTCGCCAAACTCTCATAATCAGCCATCTTTGGCCCCTTAAATCTCAACTCACAATACTTTAGCCCCATTTCGTATTCAAGTACCATGTTAAAGTGTGATGCAATCTCTCTGCGCATTGGGGCAAACACTTGCTCCTCTGTCAGTATTCTAGCCACATCAGCAGTCGCCTTGTTATAGTCACTACTTTGCCCACGATAAATTGGTGGCAACCCAAAAGCAGCAGCTAACTTTTCATCTGTTCGCTGCTGTAATGTCTGAAATGTAGCATCTTGTTTATTGGTTTGAGTGAGTGGCACTAACTCTATATCAGGTAAAGGCAAATCCTCCGTTGCAATACCACCACTTTTTGCAGTTGCCTCAAGCACCATAATTTTGTGAGCATTATTTGTGCCCTTTGCCCCCTGCAACGCTTGCATACTTGCTTTAGTCAGCAATCCACCCCTAGTAATCAATGCCATATCCATAATGCACCCATTGTGGAAGTAATTTAAATTAACTTCACTTGCTTTCCTGCTAGCTAACACATCCGCTAAGCAACCAATCCAAATAGGATTACCATATACGTTAGCAGGATTGTGACTTGTTATAAATAATATCTCGCTAGCAACATCAGAAGTTTCCACATACTCACCCGTCTTAAAATCCATCATCCGAGGGTCTCCAAATTCTTTGAAGTACCTTCTTTTGCCATCGGGTAACATTTGGATAAACTTCCTAAACTTCTTCGGGGCCTGAATTACTTTCTCATCCCCATTAATCATCCTAGTTGTATTTATATAGGCATACTGGTCTAAGTTATTTCCGGTAATCCTAAAATTAGCTGCACGGGCATACTCTCCACCTGCTATATCCTCGCCATCAGCAGTTCTGATAATTTCAATTGTACAATATCCGATACTATAATAATCCACCAAAGCCTTATACATCAAAGATTCAAAGCTCTCTGTTAAATTAAAATACGCAAATAGCTCGCTTAGTTTTTGCCACTCCGCCTCCGCATTGGCCTTGATTTCGTCCATACAGGCACTTTCATTGTAAGATGATTTGTGTTTAACTTCCCATCCAAAACGAGTCAAATTAGTCGCCATAATTGAAATTAAAGGCATCAATGAATTACTTTGCTCCACAATCTCCAAAAGTACACGTGGCTCTATAGGTGGTCTATAACAATCATCATATGAAAAATCTTCTAATTGTTTAGATGTATTACTATAGCCTAAATCATACTTATGCTTACTTGTAGCAAAGTGTTGTCCATCTTCTCTATCCTCATCATCAAACATAATTAATCCCTTTCTTCCGTGTCTGTATTACTCCTTAGTGGCACACACGCCAACATTAATGCATCAGCTCTATCTGGTGACTTTAGCTTGCGTTTTTGTTTCATATGCTTTTTGCTCTCAATCTGGAATTTACCACTAGCTACAATCTCGTACTGTCTTGAGCTTAATTGACCAATTAATTCATTGTCATTAATCAGTGTAAGTTCCTGATTAACTAACAGTTCCCTTACCGTACCCCAAAGCAACGTTGTCCGATTCGTGTAATACTTATTTTTAATGCCCCTAGCAACGTTGTAACCAATTACTCCACATACATTATCATATGGCTCTAATTCCCGTCCCAAAATGTCCGTAACGCCTCCACCTACTCCAATATCATCTACAATGCAATAAATGCTTGCCTTGGGGTATTTGCAAATAAAATCTTTAACTAGCATATGCACACGACCAGCAATCTCCACTGTGTCTTGATGGTGATACACATCCATCGATACAATAGCGTTGTCAACATTAGCAACTATAACACTCTCATCTTCGCCAAACCTAGCCACGTCAATGCCAATTTTAATAATGTCTGCTGTTTTGGGCAACTTAACTTTATCCACTACCGCCCTTTCCACCAGGCTAAGAGGAATAAATACACCATCTTCTTGTGTCGGAAACTCACCTAATACTCGTATTTTATAGACGTTGCTATCACGTCCGTAAGATTTAGCCAACATCTTGATATTCTCCGCATCAACAAAATGGGAATCCTCCGAGTTGACTGTTATACAGTTAAAATCAGAACGGTTAACATTAAACGCATTATAATATACCCCACTTGTTCGAGTCGGATTTGAAATAAATAATAATTTGTTATGCTGTCCTGTAATTGTGCCCAGTAACGTTTCTAAAATTTCGTCTTTAATCCCTGATGCCTCATCCGCTATTACTAGCAAGTGCTCAGCGTGTTGCCCTGCTATACCCTCCTTGGACGTTGCGGTCTTGGGGAATGCAAACCATACTTTGTCATGCCCATTGACATATAATCTGGTTTTAGTGTGCGTCACATACTGCTGTAATGGGCTTTTTTCTAACCACTTAGCTATTTCGGCCCACAAAACTGTGTAAAGCTGTGTTATGTTTGGGGCTGTACATAGTATTTTTGAGTTGTATCTAGTGACCAAGTACCAGATGATTACGCAGGATATTGTAGCCGTCTTGCCAATCCCTTGACCGCTCTTTACAGCGGTTCGTTTATTATCACGTATGCTTTGCATTATTTCTCTTTGGGCAGAGTCAGCGTAAAAGCCTAAAAAATCTTGAGCAAACTCTACTGGTCGATTATAGTAAAACTCTAGGAGTTTATCAAACTCACTCATTTGGCTGTCTCTTCTTTTGTTTTTCTAATAAATCTAATCTCTCTTGCATTTTTTTTGCTGCCTGTGCAAACTCATTATTGTCACTGTCGTTATTAAATATAGTTTCTGACAACCACTTTAAGGCAGCTACTCTATCTTCTAATTTAATTGTAACTCCATACTTATCTTGTTTAACATATTTGATGATTGTCCCATCAACTAAGCTTGATGACTTTACTTTAATCTCCTTATCATCAAACTCAACAAAATCAGTTATATCGGCAAAAGCAATATCCAACAGTTTTTTGTGTATATCTGATTCTGATAGCAACAATAAGCTAAATTTAGATTCTTTAAGCTGTTTAATTGTTTTTACGATTTCATCCTGCTTTAAAAGTCGAGTTGCATTGTTACTAGCTATAGATCTTGACTTTTGATTAAACGCTTTCATGTAAGAGCTTGTGCCATTAAAAGAACGTGAATAATACAAGCAAAATAATTTTTGTTTATCGGTAAGACTAGTATCATCAACAATTTCAACAGCTTCTTTAATATTTTTCTTAGCCTGATTTCTGGAACGGTTTTTGGAACGTTGAACTTCTTTGCCTGCTAGGATATCATCCCATTTATCTTTGCTTTTCCAGCCCCTAATTGTACCAGGTGGTACATTTAGGTCAGTTGCAACATCAATTAAGTTAATATTACCTTCAGCAGCTCTATAGATTTCAAACGCTTTATCTCGCCGTGCATCTCTTGCCAAATTATCACCTCCACGCATAAAAAAAAGCACTCATCTATTAGATAAGTACTTAATAACATATTAACATATTAACATATTAACAACAATTAATCGATTCGTCTATATTGCATTTAGTGTTTATTTGAGTATTTTTAAGTGTTTAACTTGTTAAAAAATTGGTTGTTATAGACTCCAAAAATGCCAGTGCTTGCTTACAATGTATCTGGCATCTACTTACGCTTAAATTAGATTTATGCGCAACGACATCCCATGTATTTTGGTCAGCGTATTTAGATATTAGCAATTCTCTATGTAATGGACTAAGCTCAATCAGCAAACTATCTACATACGCAATATCATATTCCAGTTCGCGTATTTGTTTTTCTAGATTTAATTCTAAATCTAGGTATTTTATCGCAATGCTCTCAACACTACTAACACTACTTGTCTTATTATTTGGCATGCGGGTATAATCATAACTACTTATACCTACATGTCTATCTACGCTATTTCTTTTCTCTCTTAAATCCCTTAACAGTAACGTTTTGGCATCTAAGATTCTTTTTTGTCGGCCATAATTGGCCATTAAATTCTTCATATTTAGCTCCTCCAGTCTTACTTATATATATTATATCGGACAGACATTGAAATTTAGAAACTTCAAAATTTTGGCTATTAAAACTGATATTTTGGACACCATATATATGATAGCTAAACATATAATACAAAAATTATGCCTTATATTACTGTTGCTTTAGCTAGAGAGATATAAGGCACTTTCTAAGATAGAAAAATATTAATCTTTATTGTAAACTGCTGATTTATCTATCTCGTTCGCTTTTAACTCTGTGAAAAAGTTTTTATCAAATGAGTAATACTCTTAAGCTGATTATCATCTAAATATTTTAGCTCTGCTACTAATTCTACGTAGGCTGTACTTTTGTTTGGATTTAAAAACTCATCTAATGTAATGTTATATGCTGATAAAATTAATACTAAAACATCAGTGCTTATACTACGTTGACTATTCTCAAGTCGGCTTAAATTTGATTGAGACATATTTAGTTTATCTGCAACTTGTTGAGCTGTTAAATTTTTTGATTTCCGGATTTGTTTTAAACGTTCTCCAATAACCATGTTATCACCTTTTCTTTTTATGTTATATTTAGTTTATTTTAACGGTATATGTTATTTATGCATAAAATTTCAATATTTTAATCAGCATAAGGAACCTTTATGCCAAGCTAAACTAAACCTTGACAAAATTAACTTATTATGTCATATTACATCTAAATAATTATGATACAAATAAGGAGGAGTTAATATGACCCCAATTAAACAAATGCGCGAAGAAATAGAAACTAAAATGACCGCACAGGACGTTTTGGCAATATACAATATATATCCAAACCGCGCATGCAAAATCAAATTCCAGCGAGAGGAAAGAACTAAAAGTGTACATGTTTACACTGATCACCTATATGATTTCGGCACAAACCGAAAATATAGTTTAATTGACATCACGATGGAAATGGAAAATATAAGCTATGTAGCTGCAGTAAAAAAATTATATGATCACATACACATAGGTTGTGGAAATAAAATAAAAACAAATGAAATAAAAAAGATAAAAAAGAAAAATGAGGTAACATTTGAGTTTACCGAATTTAAAAATATAAAAGATCCCAGAAAATATCAAGAGTACCTTGAACAGAGGTATCTCCCTAATACAAATAAAATCCTAAAAAGATTTGGATACCAGCTGGGGGAAATCCAAATCAAGAAATATAAAAATTTAGGAATCAAGTATAGCAATACACATTGCATATACTTCAATCCAGATAACACAAAATTTAAAGGTCAGATCGGCCAAAGCAATATCTCCTTTTTTAATCGAAATGCTGACTCGATAGGGATATTTGAAGGCTGGGCTGACACTATAGCATATTACGAGATGATGTTGCACAAGATCAATAAAGGTCTAGCAACAAATAGGGATGTGACAAATGCTATTTGCTTAAATAGTGTAAGCAACACCAATATTGCTATAAATTTTTTAGACAAGCATAAATATAATAAAATATCTTTTTGGTTGGACAATGACCCCGCGGGCCATGATGCAGCCTTAAAAATGTTTGACGCTCTTGACAAAAAAAATTTTGAGGGAGAAATAGAATTTAATAACATAAAATACGCAGCTTGCAATGACTGGGCACAAAAATGGGCAATCATAGCTGCAGAAAAAAAACTAAAATTATAACTACAAGGAGAATACATTATGAATACTAAAGATAAAAGAAGAGAAAGAAGAAGAAACAAATATATAGCAATGACTGGGCAAACAACACTAAAGGGCTTTGAACAACAAAAAAGCGACCCACGCAATGAGTCGCCCAAACAGTTACCATTTCAAAATAACTATGTTCATTATAGTAACACTGATAACTTAGCATGTCAAGACATGCATAAAAATTATACTATAGATAAATATATTACTGAAAATCAAGAACTCATAACTGATCTAACTGAATGCTTAAAACGTAAAAACAAAACACTTTTAAATGCTCCATTAGGTGCTGGGAAAACTACACTTATATTTGAGAACATACTAAAGCATTGCTTAGAAAACGACTTGATGTTAGTAGTGTGTACTCCTAACGTGTCAATGATTAATCAGTTTGAATTAACTATGTCAAACAAAGAGTTATACACAGTTTACGATAAGTCGGAACAAGACAAAGCTCAAGAAAAATACAATAAGCAGCCAATAATGATGTCTACACCAGATAGTATCCACAAAGCAATAGCAAATGTAAGTAAATTTATATTAGTTGTAGACGAAGCTCATGAGCTTTACACGACTAGTAGTTATAGAGACAAATTCATAAACATACTAGAAAGTGAAGAACATGCAGATGCAGTTCTATATGTCACTGCAACTGCTAATAACTTAGTTTTAGATAATATACAAAATGTTTTAACAGTTACTGCAAAAAATAAGCTACAAACTAATTTAACAATTAGGGAAGCAAAAACACGTAGCTTAACTTATGTGCAACAACAAATTGAATATTACAAGAATAGTAAGTACGATAAAATCGTCTACTATAGCAATCAATCAAAAGAAGAGAATGAAGTTCTGGCTGAAAATTTACAAAAGAAAGGGTACACAGTCGTCACTCTAAACTCAGAGAAAAAGACTAGTGATGCATACAAAAAAATTACTGCGGGTAAATTACCAGACCAAGAAATCGTGATTCACACTGGCATAATGCAGGCAGGTGTGAATATTAATAATGACAATTTAAAAATCTGTTTACTCATTGACATGAGTTTCGGGAGCTGCCCAACTGCAGAAACGGTAGAGCAATTGGTAGGGCGCTATAGGCAAAACGTAGAAGATACAATTCTTCTCAAATTCAAAAGAAAGATTGATGACAATACACAGTCTTACGAGGACAAAGCAAAAAGTAACTTACAATTTGCTAAATCTCTCAGTAATCTTTTAAATATCCCAGAAAATAGAATCAAGCTTGCTGAAGAAATATTTCAAGACAATAAGTTAGTATACAAGAACAAAAGTGAAGTCTATGTAATTAACCCAATTAAATGCAAGCAAGCAGCTTACTTTGAGGCGACTCAAAGAACAATGGGCAACACAGATCTGCTCATTGAAAGACTAAAATCTAGTACAGCATTAAATTTTTTAAATATAACAGTAATAACTGATGATGAAGAAATTATTCCAACTGACATTGATAAAGAATGTTCAACTAGAAAAAAAGAAGCTAAGAAAATAGCTATGGAAGAAATCCAGGAGATTCTAACAAAGCTGACTAAACTAGATGTGATTGAGCTAAATTTCGTAATGCACAACGAAACTTGTTCGCCTTTCGCAACCAAAGAAGTAAAAACATATGTTGAGAAATTATTAAAATTACTCAGAAAACATGATAATATACTATCATCGATTCGCAAAGTAGAAAAATATTATGCGAAGGGGGACTGGATAGAAGCTATACAGACTATCAAAAATAATTCTAGCAAAGCTATTAGCTCGCTAATTGAACGTTGTAAAATAAAAGTAATTAATCATCATTTAGTAGTCAATGATAAAAAACATGAAAATAATTACAAAGAGCTAAATGAGATTGTAAACGCAGAAAAAAAATACACCGAAGAAAAATATTTGAGACAGATAAAAATATTCCAAATAATTAGAAATGAAAATATTTTAAACTCAAATAAAATTTTAACTATAAATAATATAAAAGAAATTATTAAGAAATTAGAAAAATGCAATCTATATAATTCAGATAAAAATTTAGATAAAAAAGTTAGAGAAATAACTAAATTAATCGAAAATATGTATGAAACAAAAACAGTTTATCATAAGAAAAAAAATAAAAAAGGTAAGTACAAAAAATATGTAGATGGTTATAACTTAAAAGGCATCCAAACACTAGATCTGAATAGATGATTAAATATAAATTTTCTTTGGAAAAAAAAATAGCTTTAAAGCTTTGGTTATCAAAGCTTAGAGGCTAAAACTGATATCAATTTAAAATATAAAAAAACTCTAAAACATACAATTTAAAAAAAGTAATCATAATTACTTATAAACCTTTAATACTCAGGGTTTACACAATGATTATTTTACCCAAAAAAAGTAGGGGATTATCCTACTTGGTTTAGGGCTAAGAGAAAAAAATAAATTAAAGGTCATCGATATTTTAAATTATTTTTTCCTCTAAGCCAATGTTTTTATTTGTTTGACTTTAGGGATCTAATTTGTATAGGCTTGACAACCATTGTAAAATTAAATAAAATTAAATAAAGGTACCACTACAGTAATAATGGCACCTGAATATTTTTGGGACGACAGAAAATTATAGAATAAGGGCGTAAAACCCACTACTTTAGTGGTGGGATATAAGCCCCTCATATTCAGTAAGCGTGTTGAGAAATTAGCACGTAGACAACGGCTAGACCGTTGCAATATACTACTTGAATTGCTGGGAACTCGTAAAGCTTGTTTGACTACAACGTAAGTTTGAAATAAA
>MDSP01000090.1_pt1 | contig 20056 bp, 15 predicted proteins | sample 1005811 | NCBI WGS metagenome assembly MDSP01 (sample SAMN05526596, study PRJNA338239) | gut metagenome | isolation source: stomach gut content | host: Naso elegans | place: Saudi Arabia: Red Sea | collected 2011-04
TGAAACACAATTTCCGACGCATATTCGCGCCCTTTTTTAACCACATTAAGCACACTGCTGACTTTATCCTTTAAACTTTCGTCCAATACAGTGCTTGCAGTTCTAGGATACGTTATATTTTTCTTTTCATATAACGACTGAGCTAATTTTAATACCTTATCAGCAGTCAAATGCTTATGCTTACTACTAATGTCACCTTGCAAACCAGTTAAATTATAAAGCGGAGGTGGATATTCATTTTTTAAATTAGTGGTTTTATCAATAATAACAGCCTTTTTACCTTTTATCTCATTAGCCAAATTATCTAAAAAAGCTTTATCGCAAAACTTTTCGTTTTTGGACGAACCAGTTTTATCTTGATTGTCTTTATTATCAGCCTTATTATTCGTTTCGTCATCAAACTTAGGCGCATACGGATTGTTTGGCAAATTATAAACGCCTAAATAACTCTTATCTGCCACCGCAAACAAACCTTGCAATTTAAAATAAGTTGCCGACTTAAAATTAGCAATCTCTTGTTCTCTATCATAAATTAACTTAAGCGTAGGCAACAACACACGGCCGATATTAAACATTTCCTTTCCATGCCTATAACGAAGCGTAGCAACCGACGTTAAATTAATCCCGATTAACCAATCCGCATGTTGTCTGCACAGCCCCGAATCTCGCAGCGGACGCAACTCATTGTTAGAAACTAAACTTTTTAAGCCATTTAACACCTCAGCTTCGGTCCACTCATTTAGCAATAGCCTAGAAATAGGTTTACGCACTTTTAAATACTGAAAAATAATATCCCCAATAATCTGCCCTTCTCTATCGTAGTCAAAAGCAGAAATAACTTCATCAACCTCATCTAACTCCACTAAATTTTTAATACAATTAAGTTGGCGTGGCAAAGCATACTTTAAACTACCGCGACCTTGATTAACTTTATATTTATACTCATTAGGAACAAACGGGAAGTTTTGCATATTCCAACGAGCCATAATTTCATTATAATCTTTACTGTCCCACAATGTAAGCAAATGGCCATAAGACCAAGTTACAAAATACTTATTATTTTTAAAGTAGCCGTCTTCTCTAATTTTAATGCCTAATGCATCGGCAATATTTTTTGCAACAGACGGTTTCTCAGCAACAATAACCTTCAAATAATCACTCCTTTATATCGTTAACCTAAATTAACAGCTTATTAACCTAAATTAACAGCTTATTAACAGCCTATTAAAGTGTTAGCAAAAAAAATATATATTAATCGTAAATATCATGTATAAAATAAAAACAAATAGGTAATGCTATAGGTATTACGGTTTAACGCCATCCGCTAAGGCGTTTCCCCTCTCTAAATAATCTGAAAAAAAGTTTTTCAAAATTTTTTTAGAAAATATGTATAATAAAGACAATATTTGGTAATCCTAATATTGCTACCCTCTATTATTTGGGTAAAGTCGAAACTAGTCAAAAGTCGAAACGAAAAAAGCTCTAAGTCCTGTGGAGACGGTTTAGAGCTTTTTTCAATTTTTAAATTTATTTTATCCCTTTATACAATCATCATTGCGCAAGCATCACTATACGAATATTTTTTTTACATAAAAAAAGCCCCAGACATTAGTCGAGGGCTTTTCTTTATTACTACATAAATCTATTGCATAAATCTTTGAATAATTACCGCTGCTTGCGCTCTAGTAACAGAGTCAGTCGCTCCAAGCTCTACTTCACTCGTTCCACCAACCAATCCTGTAGCAACAGCCCAGCTCATCGCTTGTGCTGCCCACTCAGATGGCGCATCATCATAATGTGATAATGACGTTGTTGCTGATACATCCTTGCCGATTAGATTTGCGTAATTATATAAGAACACAACCATTTGCTCTTTAGTTAAAGCATCTCCGGTTCCAAACTTACCATCTCCAATTCCGCTAGTTAATCCAATCTCAGCTAAGAAATTTACTGCTGGCGCATACCAAGCGTTTTGCGAAACGTCGCTAAACTCAGCTTCCGTAGCTTGTGGCTGACCTGAAAGATTAAATATTAATGCGGCCATAACTTCTCTTGTTACTAAGCTTTGTGGTTCAAATCCAACTTGAGTACCACTCATTATGTTTCTTTCGTATACAAATTTTACACCATCAGCGTACCATGCATCCGCAGATACATCTGCAAATCCTACGTATTCTCTGTTGACAATTTTGCTGTTTGTAAAGTTTGCTGCAATTTGTTCTATAAACGTTAATGCTGATACTTGTTCTAATTCTAATTCTTGTTCTACTTGTGCTAATTCTAATTCTACTTGTTCTGTAACTTCGTCAACTACCGTTTTACTCGTATTAGCTGTTTGGCTAATTGTTGGGTATGTGATAGCATAGTTATCATAAGACGGTGTTACTTCGATTTCAGGAACTTCAACTTCTGGAGTTTCGATTTCTGGAGTTTCTGTTTCAGGAACTTCAACTTCTGGAGTTTCTACTTCTGGAGTTTCGATTTCAGGAGTTTCTGTCTCTGGAACTTCAACTTCAGGAACTTCGATTTCAGGAACTTCTACTTCTGGAGTTTCTACTTCTGGAGTTTCTACTTCTGGAGTTTCTGTCTCTGGAATTTCGATTTCTGGAATTTCGATTTCTGGTGTTTCTACATCTGGAATTCCTATTACTGGTGGCTCATATGACAAATTAAAGCTTTGGATTGTAACGTTTCCTGCGTAGTCCACTGCTGTAACATCCACATTCCCATCTGCAGTTAATGAAAACTGCGTATTATACGATTTAGTTCCATCTGTATCAAAGTTAATTACTTCGCCCGTTGGTAAAGCAATAGTTTTAATACCCGATGTAGCATCGCTTACATTTAAATTTACCGTATTTCCTTCAACAGTTCCTGTAATTTGTGGTTTATCTTTATCGATTTTAGTTACATCAATAGTTTGAGTGTAAGTTCCACCCGCCACATTGATTGTATAATCCACTGATTCATTTCCTGTTAAAATGATTTGGCTATAAACCGGCGTTGTATCCACCATTTGATACGCTGATGCAGTTGTGCTTCTTAATCTAGAATTCATTAAGCTAGTGCCATAAGTGCTAACTCCACCAACTGTTACCTCCTCAACTCCATCAACCGGATTATACGCACCTACTGTAATAACCGCATCCTCATTAGTCCAGCTATCGTTATCTGGCGACTCTATCATTATTTGCGTTGGTTCTGCCGACGTTCCTATCGCTACTGCTGTAAGTAATAATACACTTGTAGTGCTATTACCAGCTTCATCTTCAGCAATAAATATATTAGAACCTGCAGTAAGCGCAAAATCATTAAGTATGAAAATTCCATTAGTACTGTCATATGATCCATCTGATGGATTAGGCATATCATAAGTTTCATCTGCTGAGCCATCGCCAGATTTAGCAGTAACTGTCTTTAAGTTATCGTCTATTGCTATAACACTAACTTTACTTGCGTCTGTTGAATCATAACTAAACTGAATTGTTGGTGCTGTAGTATCAATTCCAGTTACTTCTACAGTTTCAGACACTCCACTTATGCCATTTTCTGCTATAGCACTTACTGTATACTTGCCATTGGCAAATACATTCAGACTAAATGCATTGCTACTATCTGTAAATAATTTAGTTCCATTAATTTCAATATAGCCAATTTTCTTATTGTCTGCAGCTATCCCTTCATAAGCTGTTCCTGAAATTTCAGCCTGAACTCCATCATTAGAAGTAGTAGCAGCAACAGCTAAATAGATAGTAGGATGTGATACATTAATAGAATAAGTTGTAGACTTACCTTCATAGCTTATCTCCACAGTTGAAGAACCTGTGCTGCTAGTATCAAATGCAACTATCATACTTGGAAGAATCGCTATCTCTTCAGTATCACCATCAGTATAAGTAACTTCGATTTTTCCGCCCATTTGGAGAATTAGCCAAAAGGCTATTTTGCATCTGCTGTCCCTGGACTGATGTAAAATAGTCACCCTAAAAGAAAATAAAAGATTAGGATATAATCAGATAGAACATTACAGAATAAGAGGGCTCTGAATAAAGATTAAAAGGTTAAAAAACATACACACACTAACTAACATACACTCAACAACCGACAATTACTACAAACAAAAACAGGAACAACATTAAGCAGCAACAGCAATATCAACAACATTAGTAACACAAGAGACAGTAACAAACTAACAGGCCATAAACAAATGGAACATAGACACTACACACATAATAAAAAGCCATGCACAAAAAGCAACAACAGCCATGCACAAAAGAGACAGTCATAATAAACAAACTGACAAATAACATGACAGATGGCATCAGGAAACACCGTCAGGCAGGGCAGCAAACGTGGAGGAAAATTAAGTACTAAAATTTAATGTTGACAGCCTTGACCACTGATTAACCACTTTTTTAAAAAAGATTTAAAAGAAGCATAATTTGAAAGGTTTCTGATGTCGGTTGGAATGGAGTTCCACTCATGAGCAGCCCTGATTGAGAATGCAGACTGACTAAAAGCACTTTTTCTAAACTGGACCACACAATCTCCTCTAGCTGCACTCCGTGTAGATGTTGAAGCCACCTTTATAAATTGGTTCAGTACAGGGGGAGCAAGTCCATGTATGATTTTGTACATTAGACATAAGTGTGCATATTTGATCAGATTTTCCAAATGTAACAACTTGTATTTCAATAAAATATGGCAGTGGTGATAATCGTTGGATTTCTTGTCCAGCTTTTTAATGGTTTTTTTATATAGAGAAAATAGTGGTTTGAGAGCAGTGCTGCTAGCTTGAGACCAGGTTGTCAAACAATATGTTATATGGGAGAGGATCATTGAGTGCATGTACATTAGTGCAGCCGTAGTTGACATGCAACTGCGAACATGTCTAAAGTTTGCCAAATTGAATTTAATGCACTTAGAAACCTTTTTGATATGTTCTTTGAAGGTGAGGTTATTATCAATGACCACCCGAAGGTATTTAAAATCTGAGACAACACGCAGTCGCTCCCCATCTACAATCACATCAGGCTCTGGACAGTGAATTTTAGTTTTACTAAAAAACATGCACACTGTTTTAGAGACATTCAGTTGAAGGCAGTTTTGCTTTAACCAGTCTGTGATGTGTTGCATTGAGTTTGTTAACTGATCATCGACTCGGGCTGCGCTGCTACCATGCATAAAAATTACAGTGTCGTCTGCATACATTATGGTGTTTGAATTAGGGCACACCGTTGGCAAATCATTCACATATAAAGAAAATAAAAGTGGACCCAAAATGGAACCCCGGGGAACACCTGCAGCTAAGGAATTAGTATCGGACTGATGATTCTTTATTCGAACAAATTGAGACCTATTTGTTAAATATGACTGTATCCAGTTAATGGTGCCTGATGAAAAGTTAAATGTGGAAAGTTTACCAAGAAGTATGCCATGATTGATGGTATCAAAGGCCTTCTTCAGATCTAGAAATACAGCACCAACCACACCACCTTTATCTAGCATTAACTTAATTTTTTCAATGAAATAGCAATTGGCAGTTTCAGTGGAATGATTAGTGCAAAAGCCAAACTGGTTTGGATGCAAAAAGTAGGAACTGGTGTTTAAATGATTTATAATTTGTTCAGCAACAAGTTTTTCTGCCACTTTGGAAACCGCCGGCAAGATACTAATAGGTCTATAGTTGCTGACAGATTGTTGATCACCACCTTTAAATATGGGTGAAACAGCAGCTAGTTTCCACACATCTGGGAAAGTTTCCTGAGCAATTGAAAGATTTACAGTTTGAGTAATAGGATATACTAAGGATGCAGAGAGCTCCTTAAGCATAACTGTGTTCATACCAATGACATCTATAGCTTTGGAAGACCGAAGAGATCCAATTACTCTCTGAACATCTGAATCTGTAATAGTTTCTAGATTGAAGGCTGGTTCAGTATGTCTACTTTGGCAGGGCATAATATGTGTAGGGGGAAAGCACTTGATAATGTCTGCTACTGAATCAATGAAATGGTGATTAAGAGCAACTGCTACTTCAGCTGGGTTGCTCAAAAGTGTTCCATTAGCATTAATTGCAATTGAGTTGGTATTATTAACATTTTGCCCCATTAGTTTTCTTAGTTGGTTCCAAATATTTTTTGTATTTCCTCCTGCTTTTTCTATTATGTTCAGAAAATAGTTTGCCTTTGATGTCCTAAGCTCTTTGACAACCTTATTACGAAGCATAGTAAAAGTATATCTGTCACTGCTTAATTTAGACTTGAGAGCAATCTTTAGAGCCATGTCTCGTCTTTTCATTAGATTTAAGACAGTTGTGTTCATCCAAGGAATTATGTTATTTTTTTTCCTACGTCTTTGTCTACATGTAAAGTCATTAATTGTACTCTGTAGTTTTTGCATTAATCTTTGACTGTTGTTTTCCAAAGAATTTCCAACCAGTACGGCTTCCCAATCAATGTTCTGTACAGCACTTTTAAATCCATCCTGCTTATTTCTGGGGATGATTAAAGATTCCCCTTCTTGGACAAATGCAGTAAAACGCCTTTTAGTTAGCTTCCTGGCTATCAGAGTCAGGTTGTGATCCGATAGACCAGTCAGCATGTTAAAGGATTTATTGATTCGTTTTGGCCTATTGCTAAAAATAAGGTCAATTTTTGTGCTGTGAACTTTGATTTCTTTTGGTTTTGGAGCGTCCAAAAGTTTGCTTGCGATGCGTTTTGTATAGCCTTTTTCGCCTGGCACGTGTTGCCAATCCAGCTGTACTCCCTCAAGTTTTTCTCGTATCATAGACATTGTTGTCCAGCTACTTTTTATATTGTTTGATTTTTTGTGGCGTTTAATTATCGCCAATAATTTTTGTTCATCTACAACTATTTGGTCAAGCCCAATTATATCAATTTGTGCAACATCACTTGCATAAATAAGCTCCGTCAAAAATGTATCTAAAAGCTCACACAATCTTTGATATTTATGTGTAAGCTCAGATATTCGTTGTTCTATATCTTGTTTTATAAAAACAAGCGATTCAAATTCTCCCACTTCTTGCTCAACGTTATGCAAACGATTTAGTTGCTTTTTCTCCATACCAAGTAATGCTCTATAATGTGATTTACAAGCCTCAAACGTTTGCAAAAAACTTAAACCGCTTATCCCAACTTTAATTGTACGTGACTCGTTTGTTTCTTTTGATCGTTCGACTACAACTCGTATCCATTTGTTATAGTCGGTTTTAAATTCCTTATATATTTCATAATAATGTGGCGGCAAATTATCATTTACTACTTCTGGCAAGTCTGTGTTTACTATAGTTTGTACTGTAAATAAGCTTTGTTCTAATTTTGTCATTGTGTCATCTCCTTGGTGTCATATGCATTTTAGTCGTTTTTTGGCTTTGTGTTATCAAGAACTTTTTGATATGGCATTAAAATGTATTTTGGCATTTCTTTACGCATCTCTTTTTGCACTTTCTCAAATTTCATCATAAAGCCAAGCATTTTCATACCCCAAATCATAGCTTTTTGTTTGTGAGGAAAATCATATACTCCAGTTTCCTTATAAAACTTATGGTCTGCTTGCATAAATCCTTGCATCAAATATACTAAATCTCTAAATATTTTTATACCTCCCACACCATAAAAGTTTTTTGGTGCAGTCATTTTTGTTTCTATACAATAGTCAAGCGAAGTTACAAAGTTATCTATTGATTTTTGCGTATCCTGTTCATCAGTTGCCACACCACATAAATACATTCCCGAAACTTCACTTCTAGCTTCGATAAGTGTTTGAATATTTGGCTCATGACTTAGGTCGCCACTCACGATATAACCTGTAATTTTTCCATGAGTTACCGCTCTATGCCCATTGCAAAATTGACGGTCATCAAAACATTTAAAACTGGAATGAGTGTAGTGGTTTTCGATTGCAAATGCATATATAACAGCATCTGCTGTTTGAATTTCTGTACGCAAAAACTCATCAAAATTATCTTTATATATACATTTCCCACTTATTGTACAATCAAAACAACCAAGACAGCCACCTGCAAATTTGTATTCTCTAATATTGATTACCCTAACTGGATATGCACATTTATTTTGAACCTCGGTAACCATGTTGACAAGATTGGTGTCTTGGGGACTTGAATTTGTTACAATAACTATATCTTTTCCACTACGTTTTTGAATAGGTTCTGTAGTATATTTATAAGGTTGCCTTACAAATGCCGATTGTATTCCTGTAGTCGTTTTGTATATATCATTTTGTATGTCAAAAAGCGTTTTTTCAAAAAATGCATCAGCTTCAAGTCGGCCCTTTTCGGTTTGTAAGTCATCCATGTCTGCTGACAATCCTCTAATGTATTTCATTTTTAAGTCATAGCAATTTTCTTCTATATATTTGTGGGCGGTCATATCATAAAAATGTTTTGATGTTGTAAGTTGTGTTGCAAATTTACCTGAAAGGTCTATCCCGCTTTGCTTAATCAGTTCGATAAATCTGTGCAGTTGATACGGTGCAAGGCACGTAAATACGGGATATGTAAATATAATAAGTTCGGCTTGTCTTAACAGTTCTATTGCTGGATCAAAGTTTTTTTCAAATTTTTTTATAGTTCGTCCACAGTGTAGTATTTCAAAATTTTGGTTTGGAAATCTCTTTTGTAAATACAGTGCCGTTTGTAGCGTTACGCTGTTTTGCCCTTTAGGGCTTGCATTTAAAATTAGAATATTCATAGGCGTGTGCCTCCTTTATTAATATATTATCTCAAAATTTTGGTGCTTTTTCAAGGAATTTATTTTGAGGAATAAATACAAAAACACCCTGCATAAAATATGCAAGGTGCACTATAATTATATTATTCTCCTGCTATTGAAATCTCACCAACTGACACTGATGGACTTCCAGCACCCATATGAGTTGTTTCAAAATCATCTCCAACAGCAACCACATTTTTTAATACTTCAAAAAAGTTTGCCGCCATCGTAACTTGCTTAACTGGCGTTGTAAGTTTACCGTCCTCAATTAACAGTCCACGTATTGGTAACGAAAAATCACCCGTTACAGCATTTGCCCCAGAATGTCCACCGTCCATTTCTGTAACAAAAACTCCATTCCCAACTGCCAAAATCATTTCCTCAAGCTCACTTTCACCAGTTTGTAAATATAAATTGGTTGTCCCTACTTTTATAGGTGATGTAACTCCTGCTTTTTTTGCATTACCTGTAGTTTTTACACCTGCTTTGTTTGCAGTTTTTAAGTTGTGCAAAAATCCCGTAAACGTTCCATTGTCAACTATATTTTTCTTGTAAGTTGGCACGCCTTCATCATCAAACCCACAGCTAGAAAAACTATTTTCAAGGTGAGGATTATCGACTATCGTTATAAGCTCATTTGCAATTTTTTGCCCCTCAAGCCCTTCAAGTTTTGACCTACCTTCTTGCATCACGTCAGCATTAAAGTTGCCTGACATTATTCCTAATAACGACGCCATAACTTTATTGCTAAATATAACTTTTGTCAAACCAGACTTCATAGGCTTTGCATCAACTTTTTGAAGTGTATTTTTAACTGCCGTTTTTACAAACTTATCTATATCAATAGCTGTATAGTCTACACCTTTTGCAAAATCATATGCATTTACCATTCCATCGCCATCTTTTGCAACTGGGCTTGAAAATAACATAGCATTGCTAGCATATTGTTTAACTTCTAAGCCATTGCTATTTGCTATATACGTTGTTTTTTGCATGTGTTTCATCTGTGTGTCTGCAACTTTAACTATTTTGTCTGATGTTTTTAATATTGCTTGTTCAACATCAAGTGTTGTGTCAATATAAAATTGCGTGTCAAATTCCACCGAACTGCCTGCCACAACATCAACATATTGACCATCTCCAGAATAAATAAACTCTTGGTCATCTTTTTCAATCAATAGTGCTGAGTCTTTTGCATTTATAATAAGTTGCTCAATTGACTCATCTGATATTTTTTCTGTTGAGGCATATCCCATCTTACCATTCATTAAACCTCTAAAGCAAATTGCATCAGAGCTAGAAATTTGATGCTTTTTTACCGTAGCGTCAGTTACACCAACTTCTATCGAATCAACTGTAACTCTATAAACTTCTGATGCACTAAATCCTGCCTCTTTTGCTTTGTCAAATAATAATTGTATATTCATTAGCTACGCCCTCCAACAGTTATTTCTTTTACTCTAATCATCGGTTGCCCTACATTTGTTGGCACCCAACCACTTGATGCACCACACATACCCGTTGATTGGCGGAAATTTTGCCCAACCATATCTATATCCATCAATATATTTGCACCATTTCCGATAAGACTTGCCCCACGAACTGGCTCACAAATTTTTCCGTCACGCACGATATACCCTTCTGTAACTGCAAAATTAAAATCACCTGTAAGTGGATTTACTGAACCTCCACCCATTTTTTTAGCATATAAGCCATAGTCAATCGACGCAATAATATCCTCATTTTTATCAGTACCTTCAGCAATAAATGTATTTGTCATTCTTGATGTTGGTGCATATTTATACGACTCACGACGACCACTTCCAGTGCTTGGCTTATTCATTTTGCGTCCATTAAACATATCTATCATATATGATTTCAAAATTCCATTTTCAATAAGAATATTTTTCTTAGTTGGATTTCCTTCATCATCAATATTTAATGAGCCCCATTCATTTGGCATAGTTCCATCATCAATTGCTGTAACTTTTTCGTTTGCAATTTGTTCACCAAGTTTGCCACAGAAAATCGAGTTGCCTTCCGCAACAGATGAAGCCTCAAGAGAGTGCCCACAAGCCTCATGGAAAATAACACCACCAAATCCATTATCTATTGCAACAGGCATTTTTCCAGCAGGACAATAATCTGCCTCAAGCATTGTTATAGCACTTTTTGCAACGTCTGCTCCAAATTGATATAAATCCATTCCTTCAACAAGTTCAAATCCTACAAGCCCACCTTCGGTAACATAGCTTTCTTGTTTGTCAGCTCCGTCACTTGCAACAGTCATCACAATAAAACGTGTTCTAATACGTCTATCCGTTGTTAATAAGCCTGTTGAGTTTGCAATTTGAACTTTTTGGTCATCTTCTACAAGCATTACCATTACTTGCGAAATTTTGTCGCTATACTCAGTTGCTCCTTTATGAGCTTTCTTCATCAACTCAATTTTGTAACTTGAGTCCACTGTTGATGGAACTTTTTGTATTGGATGTATATTTGGTATAATTTTTTCAATCAGATTTAAATTGATATGTTGTCCACTTGGCACGCTTCCAAGTGCATCTGCTGCTTTTTTTGCAGTTGATAATAAACTTTCAAGGCTATCATTGTTAGTGTATGCATACATACTCTTTAAATCTTTAAATATACGAATTCCAACACCATAACTTTGGCTTCCATTAACTTCCTCAACTTTTCCTGATAACAACTTAATTGATTTTTTTGTGGTATCTTCAACAAATATTTCTGCAAAATCTCCACCTGTACTTAGTGCCATTTCAAGCACTTTTGTTAGTTTCTCCCTAGATAACATATGCACACTCGCTTTCTATTTTTAATATTATAATTATAGGTTAAAAATAGAAAGCTGTAAAGCAACTTATTATTGTGGTGGTGTATTGCCTCTGTCTCCGCCTTCTGGTGGTGCTTCTCCGTCTTGACGGTCTCCTCTTTCTTCGCCGCCCTCTGGTGGTGTTTCTCCACCTGGTCTTTCTCTATCTGTTGGTGCATTGCCTTCTGGTGGTGCTTCTCCATCTGGTCTTTCTCCTCTTTCTTCGCTGCCCTCTGGTGGTGCTTCTCCATCTGGTCTTTCTCCTCTTTCTTCACTGCCCTCTGGTGGTGCTTCTCCATCTGGTCTTTCTCCTCTTTCTTCACTGCCCTCTGGTGGTGCTTCTCCATCTGGTCTTTCTCCACCTCTATCTGCTGAACCTCCACCTTCTGATGGTGTGCTTGTCTGATTTGTTGTATTTCCACTATTAGTTGTTGACGAATCATCTCCACAGCCTACTAACGCAAACATTGATACTCCAATAATAAAAAATGCTTTTTTCATCTCTAAATCCCCCTTAGTTTTTTTATTTTATATTATAAAATGGTTTTGTGTGCTTTTTGTGTTTTTTTTACATGCTAATTTCAACTTTTTTTGGAGATACTACTTTTATACACTTATTTCGCAAAGGAGAAACCACCATGAGTAAAAAACCAGAGTACGCAAAAAACGAATCAAAAAAACAAGTTTCTAAAGATGCTGCAAACTCAAAAACTGGATACAAAACTGCTATGAGTTCAGGCACACACAACGCTGGCGACAGCTACCATCGCAATATATAAACATCAAAAGAGCCTATCTATCAGTAATAATCTGATAAACAGGCTCTTTATTTAATTGAATGTTAGTTTATATGCCAATTGCAATTTTCTATCATAGTCAAATTCCACCAAATCCGTAGGTTTTATACTGTTTGGATTTGTTTCAAAATATGCTGCATCTGCATACTCAAGCAAAATATAAACAAACTGTGAGCAATACATAATATTTGGCTTATATGACTTTCTGAGCACAAGCCCTAAAATGTTGTATGCACTGCCGTCCTCATTTATTTCTTTAATTTTGTCTAGCATTTTGATTTTTTGCTCTTTCGTTACTCCAAGCTTATATACATAAATAGTCGCATCGTCTTTTTTTGATAAATATTCTATCATCTCCGCATTTAGCCCTGGGGGATTTACTCGTTCGCCCCCATTATAACTTATAAGTGTTTTAAGCTCCTCATCAAACGATATCGAAGAATGATTGTACGCTTTACCTGTGCCAAGCGAAATAACTTGACTCGGACGACTTCCCGTATCAGACAAAACTATATAAATATTGGGGTCATCTAGCGTTTCTTCAACAGCATCAAAATATTGCTCAGTAAGTGAACCTTGATTTATATACGAAAACGAACTATGACGTTCCATTTCTTCAATAATTTCTTGAATAGTTTCTCTAGTTAATATTTTTGACGCACGGTTTACAAGCATTTTTTTATCTTTTACGTATCTGTTAAATTGTTTGATTTGATCAAACGAAAGTGCTTGTGCATTTTTTGGCGTATGAAAAAAGTATTGCTGATAATTTTTTATATCAATGAATGATTGCAATATAAACGATAGAAATAGCAACCAGTACATAATCAACGACATAACTAAACTTTCTAATGAACTGTCAGGCGGATTGTTTACCCTAAATACCACATACGAAATTTGTAACGCAAGTAATATGCCATATCCTATAACAGTCATGGCTTTTTCACGCTTTCGCTTACATACGATAAATTCATATATCGCAAGTATCACCCCCACAGCAATAAACGTTAATGCCGTAGTCTTTGCATTATTAATATTCAAAAAAAGCACTGAAACTATACCTAGATATACTTTTAGTGATTTAAAAACATTCATATTATCTCCCTCTTATTTTCAGTCGGAATGACGGGACTCGAACCCACGACCTCTTGCCCCCCAGACAAGCACTCTAACCAAACTGAGCTACATTCCGTCAATAGTGTCACCCCATTATAACAAAAAATTATTATGATGTAAATAAAATAATTAGGGCGTCTTATCAACGCCCATATACAATAAAACCTAGTTTTATAACGACACTTGTATGTAACCTTATTTGGTACTTGCTTTTTGAATTCCTGGATAAGCAGTAAGCAATTCCCAAACTTCAAGGTCAGGTGTCGGCAAATTATATATCGTGATAGCTTGTTTTGTGATAGCTTTGGCTAGAGCATCACAAATTTTTTTAAGCTCTTTTACACTTCTATAAAATTTATCTTCAACTGCATTTGGTGAATAAAAGTTACATACTGAGTTAGAAGTAAACAATTGTTCAATGTTACGTTGATTTTCCCATAGTTTAGGTAACTCTTTCCAATGTGGTTTAGCTCCAACTGAATATGGTTCTTCTTCTAAATAATCTAGACATTCTCTAATAGCTTTTACTACTTTAACTATTTGCTCTTCTGGCACAATATCAGTAACAACATCTTGAACAGGGGCAAGCTTGCTAGTTTCTTGAAATCCTATACCCATATCTTCTAAAGCTAAGGCATAATCATATATTTTATCTAGTGTTTCTTTTACCCCTATCGTTGTGATTTTGTACTCTAAGGCAAGATTTGGCTTTTTCTTTGTAATATAATGTAGTTCTGGATCAGCTAATAAATCATCTAGCTGTTGAACTATATCATCTAATTTGCTGTATATTTGCATATAATACAACTCCTTTTTTTGATTAACTGTATGTTAATAGTTTATCATACAAGCAAGTCATATTCAAGAAAATCACCGATAAAAATATAACAAAGTTTTAGCTTTTTTTACAAAGTATCTACAATCTCTTTGATAGCCTTTTTGTCGAAATCGTATTTTCCATTACAGAAGTGGCACACAAGCTCCAAATCTTCTTGATCATCTTCAATAATATCCGTAAGTTCTTGCTTTCCAAGACTTATTAATGCACGCTCCATTTGGTCTTTTGAACAATCACATTTAAATCGTATGTCTGTTTTTGCAAGAAGCTCATAGTCACCAAGCAAACTTTCTACTATTTGCTCAATAGTTTTGCCCTCGTCCATATACGTTGTAAGTGCTGTAAACTCTTTTAGTTTGCCCTCAAGCTCAGTTATCGCCTCGTCATCAGCATTTGGCATAACTTGAATAATAATTCCGCCCGCATGTTTAACTGTGTAATCTCTATCAACAAGCACACCAAGAATAACTGCCGAGTTTGTTTGTTCTGAAATAGCAAAATAGTCTGCAAGGTCTTCTGCCACCTCACCTGATAACATTGCAATTTGACCAACTGACGGTTCTTTTAAGCCAACGTCCTTGCTTACAGTCATGACAGCGTTTCCGATTGCATTTCTAACGTCCAGTTTGCCTTGGGCATTTTTTGGGATATCAACATTTGTGTTGTATGCATATCCTTTGACATCACCCATACCATTAGCTTGTACAACGATGCCACCGATAGGCCCATCGCCTTTTATAAGTATGCTAACACGGTCAGTTGCATTTTTGCTCATTTGTCCCATAAGCGTTGCACCTGTAATTGTGCGTCCTAGTGCCGCCGACACAACAGGGCTTGTCATGTGTTTGCTTGTTGCATCGTTTACTAACGCTGTTGTTTTTGCTGCAAAAAACCTAAAATTTTTGTTTAATCCTCTAATCGCATAATCGCTCATCTTCTGCCACCTTATCTTCATAAAATTTGTTTTCATTATACGTTTCTCTTGCTATAAATGTAGCACGAAGTGTCGTGTTTCCGCAAGGCTTATGTGAATAATCATCAAAAATTTCCACAAGCTCAAGTCCTGCTTGCTTCAAAAAACTTTTAATTTGGTCAACGCTATATGCCTTTTGATAGTGAAATTCTTCTTTTTTGATATACTTATCGCCTTCTTCTTTAATAAAAAAGCTTACCCCAAATTCATTAACTTTTTCGGCTTCATCGTAATAATTTTCCCAGATGTATGCCGCATCTTCAGTTTGTTCTGCAAATATCTTTTGTCCCAAAACTTCTTTATACTTATGTTCTGTGTTGATATCAAATATAAAAAGCCCCCCACGCTCCAAATAATTGTTTACAAGTTTAAACGTCTGTATAATCTCATCTTCTTCATGCAAATAATTTATGCCATCACAACTGCAATAAATTAAATCAACTGTTCCAAAAAGCTCAAACTCACACATATCTTGGCACAAATATAAAATATTCGCCGATGAGTTTTCTCTTGCTTCCATAAGCATTTCTTGTGATTTATCAATTCCGATCACTTCTATATTGTCGTGTGCAAACATTTCACACATAACACCTGTGCCACAACCAAGGTCACAAACGATGTTTGGTTTTATATTATGCTTTTGCAATTGGTCATGCAAAAACTTGTACCACTTCTCGTATGGAGTATCTCCCATAAACTTATTATATACTTTAGCAAAGTCGTTATAAATTTCCATTTTTCACCTCATAATCTTTATTAATATATATTTTACAATATTTACTAGGTAGAATGCAAATATTTTTTTTGTAGAAAGTGTATCCTATGCTTATAATACTAGATTTGGAGGCAGTTTTAATGGAACAAAAAAAACAACATACTAAAAAACTCACCTTAGTTTCCCTAATACTTATGATATTTACATCTGTTTATGGTTTTGCCAACATACCTCGTGCATATTATTTGATGGGATATTCGGCTATACCTTGGTATGTGCTTGGGGCGGTGCTTTTTTTTGTGCCATATGCACTTATGTTATCAGAATATGGTGCCGCATTTAAAAAGGAAACAGGCGGGATTTTCTCGTGGATGAAATGGTCAGTTGGACCAAAATACGCATTTATTGGAACATTTATGTGGTACGCTGCTTTTATAGTTTGGCAAGTTAATATTTCATCATCAATATGGGTTCCACTGTCAAATGCATTGTATGGACAAGATGTTACGGGAAATCTAACATTTTTAGGACTTCGTGGCCCTCAAGTGCTTGGGCTTATGGGCATGCTGTGGGTGCTTGGCGTAACGGTAATTACAAGCTTTGGTATAGATAAAATTAAGCAAATTACATCAGTTGGTGGTATTGCTGTACTTGTGTTAAACGTTGTACTTTGGGCTGGTGCAATATCAATATTACTTATAAACGATGGGCAAGTTGCACAACCTATTTTATCTACATCTCTTACACAAACACCAAACCCAAGATATGCGTCCCCACTTTCGCAGCTTGCATTTTTCACGTTCGCTATATTTGCATATGGCGGTATTGAAGCTGTTGCAGGACTGGTTGACCAAACGGACAAAGCAGAAAAAACATTTCCACGTGGCGTAGTTATTGCCTCTGCTGTAATTTCAATTGGATATGCAATTGGTATTATGCTAATTGGTATTTTTACAAATTGGCAAGACGTGTTGTCTAGTAGCGGGATAAACAGTGCCAACATAACGTATGTAATTATGAACAACTTAGGATATACACTATCTTTAAGTTTTGGCTTTTCTAAAGATACGGCTATGGAGATGGGAATGTGGATGGCTCGCTTTGCGGGGATTACAATGTTTTTGGCACTTACAGGGGCATTTTTCACGCTGTCATATGCACCACTAAAACAGCTTTTGGACGGGACACCTGCTGGACTTTGGCCAAAAAGGTTTACAGACCGAAAAAACCATGTCCCAGTTCATGCATTGTATGTGCAAGCAGCGTTGGTAATTGCACTAATATATATTGTATCGTTTGGCGGACAAAGCACATCAATGTTTTTTGACAAGCTTATAGTTATGACAAACGTTGCAATGACGTTACCGTATATGTTTTTATCTATTGCTTTCCCGTTTTTCAAACGAAACAAAGCTATCAAAAAACCGTTTGAAGTGTATAAAAGCTATAGCACGGCAGTTTTTGCATCTGTTATTGTTAGTTCAACGCTTGGTGTTGCAAACGCTATTGCTATTATTGAACCATGGCTTGCACGTGGGGTATATGTTGATACGTTGCTTTCGGCTGGTGGTCCAATATTTTTTGGAATTTTGGCATTTGCGATTTATAGCCGATATGAGCATAAACACCCAACAGCAGTCAAAAATAAAAAAACGCATGCATAAAACAGAGGCGATATGTAGGGGCGGTCACTGGCCGCCCTACATATCATTTTTTACCTATATTCGTTGCATTTTTTACGCCATTTTTAATTGTACGCTTTGCGTTATGTTTAACCAAGTCACCAACAGTGTTGTTCGTCTTGTTTCCTTTGCTACGGTTGCACTTTCTGCACATAGCTTGCAAGTTATATAGCTTGTCGCTACCACCTTTGCTTTTTGGAATAATGTGGTCAATGTCGATTTGTTCTTTTGGAAACCACTTTTTGCATCTAACACATTTCCACTTACCCATAAAGCCAGTATTTTCTTTGAAATAGTTTTCTCTGTAACCCATATTAAACAACCTCCAATCTTTTTATATATTCATATTCGATTATACACAAAAAAAGCACCCCACACAATGTAAGATGCTCATCTAATTAACATTCAACGCTTTGGGCGTCCTCTATCATAGCCGCCTCAGCTTCTAGTTTACTTTTCATTTCACGCTTTCTTTTCGTCATAAGACCGCCAATTCTACCTGTTTCTTTAGGCGTAAGACTTTTCCACCCATCACCATTGATTTTATCTAACAGCCCTAACTCCTCAGCAATTTCTAATTTCATTTTTTGGTCTGGTGGCAAAGAATCGTATAACTTTTCTTTCTCTAAAGTAGTTTTTTCCATTATAATCTCTCCTTTTATATAATCTTATATTTTAGTATGTCACTTTTTTTCCCAAAATATACACCCTACGCCTATATTTTAAATTTTTTTCATAGTCCCAGACTTGACATCATAATATTATTATGATACCGTAAACTTTATTTGGTATATATCAGAAAGGATGTCGAAACAATGATTAATTTAGCAGTCGTAGGTGCAACTGGAATGGTTGGACGTACATTTTTAAAAATATTAGAAGAACGTAACTTACCTATTGAAAATTTCTATGTGTTTGCCTCAAAACGTTCAGCAGGTCAGACTATCACTTTTAACGGAAAAGATTATACAGTACTTGAACTTACTGAAACAAGTTTTGAAGAACACAAAGTTGATATAGCACTATTTTCAGCTGGCGGGGACACAAGCAAAAAATTTGCTCCAATCGCAGCAAAATCTGGGTGTATCGTGGTTGATAATAGTTCGGCTTGGCGTATGGATCCAGAAGTTCCACTTGTTGTTCCAGAAGTAAATGCAGAAGATATTAAAGCACACAAAGGTATCATCGCAAATCCAAACTGTTCAACAATTCAAGCTGTTGTTGCACTAAGTCCATTACATCAAAAATACGATATCAAACGTATTGTATACACAACTTATCAGGCAGTTTCTGGGGCTGGAATGCACGGTCACACGGACTTAGAAGAAGGTCTTAAAGGGGCAGCACCTAAAAAATTTCCACACCAAATAGCAGGAAACTGCTTGCCACATATTGATGTGTTTTTAGAAAATGGCTACACAAAAGAAGAAATGAAAATGGTTGAAGAAACTAGAAAAATTCTTCATAGCCCAGAACTAAAAATTACAGCGACAGCAGTTCGTGTACCAGTTTTCAATTCTCATAGCGAAAGCATCAACGTTGAGTTTAACAACGCTTTTGAAGTTTCTGATATCGTGTCTACACTTGAAAACGCTGATGGAATAATCGTTCAAGACGACCTTGCAAACAACGTGTATCCACTTGCTCTTGAAGCGTCTGGACATGACGAAGTTTTTGTTGGTAGAATTAGACGTGACGAAAGTACAGACAACGGTCTTAATCTATGGGTTGTTGCTGATAATATTAGAAAAGGTGCCGCAACAAATGCAGTGCAAATTGCAGAGTGGATTGTAGCAAACGGCTTAAAATAAAACTGATAACACAAAAGAGAGGTTTTTAATATGATTAATGTACTTATGCACGGTTGCAACGGCAAACTTGGGAGAGTTATCGCAGAACTAATAAAAGATAGCCCAGATTGTCGCCTAGTTGCAGGGGTTGACCCTAATATATCATCTACAGCACAAGATTTTCCTGTGTTTATGGATATTTTCGATTGTAATGTAAATGTTGATGTAATTATAGATTTTTCGATTGCACATGCAGTTCCTAGATTGTTAGACTATGCAACAAAACATCATATCCCTGTTGTTGTATGTACTACTGGTCTTTCAGATGACCAAATTGCAGGCGTACACCACGCAAGCACACAAATACCAGTGTTTTTCTCGGCAAATATGTCACTTGGCGTAAACTTGCTTATGAACCTTGCGAAACGTGCATCTGAAATTCTTTCTGATAGCGGATTTGATATTGAAATAGTTGAAAAGCATCACAACAAAAAAATAGATGCTCCAAGCGGAACGGCTATTGCAATTGCAAATGTTATTCAAGAATCACTAAATAATG
>MDSP01000092.1_pt1 | contig 19712 bp, 8 predicted proteins | sample 1005811 | NCBI WGS metagenome assembly MDSP01 (sample SAMN05526596, study PRJNA338239) | gut metagenome | isolation source: stomach gut content | host: Naso elegans | place: Saudi Arabia: Red Sea | collected 2011-04
GACAAGTGGTCTTTGTTTGAAGGGTCTGGATATTCTCCATAATAAGCTGACGTAAGTGTCAAATCTTTAATTACAAAGTCTGAAACACCTGTTCCCATCATAAAGTATACGTTTGACTGTGTTCCAGTGTTAGTAACTTTTAATATAGTTTCATCTTGGCTTTCTCCAACAAGGCTAACCCCGTCTTTAAGTGTAAGCACGTACCCTTCATCTGTTATGAAGTTATAGTTTCCGTTAGGAAAATATACAGTGTCGCCTGCGTTTGCATCTGCAATTGCTTGACGAACTTGCATTGTTACGTCTGCGTCCATATCAGTGATATAGTCCATAACATTGATAGTTTTTCCACTTGATGGAATTTGTGGTGCTTGAATTTCATAGCCGTTTAGACCAGTTGCGTATATGTTTGCTTCTGGATAAGCTTGTGGTGCTTGCAACGCTGGCAAGTCTGGAATTTCTGGCTTTGGCGTTTCTGTTCCTTCTTCACGTGGTGCTTCTGGCTCGCTAAGTTCTGGAACAAATTCACCAACTCTAACTGTTATATCATCATAGTAGAACGTTCCTTCACGACTGCTATCTGTGAAAATGCTAATATAATCTAAGTTGATTTTTCCATCAACAACTGCATTTGCGTAGCTTGAACCTTGGATTAATGGCTCATCAGTAAGTTTTTCACCATTTAAGTATAAGTCAGTTACCATAACGCCATCAACAACGCTATAAATCGCAGTCACATTGTGCCACACGTCACTTGTTACACCTGAAGATATAGTTTCCGTGCTGTCTCCTGTTTGATAACGAAGTCTAGTGTCTTTAATTTTTAGACGAGCAGCTTCGCTTGTGCCTGTATAAAGTTTTAGTCCACCTTCAAGTTTAGAGTTATTTTGCGTAAGCACTTTGTAATCAACAGTTATAGTTTCTGCAACGATAGTTTCATCAAAAATAAAGTTATTCGCTGTAGAGCTTGTTCCCGCTTCAACTTTTAGTAACATGTTGCCTTCTTCACCAACAAATGTGCTTTCAACAAGGTCCCCTTCAAGTCTAGCCCAAGCCGATTCTGGTTGCTCATCTAAATAGAACAATTGTTCTGGCTCAGCTGGTGTTTCCGCACCTTCAACAAACGTTATGTTGTTAAAAGTAAACACACCTTTTGATGCACTGTCTGTATTAAAGTTTAAGTAATCAACCAAGATTTTTCCATCCTGCACTGGATTAGCTAAATCATAACTATCACTAACTAGTGGCTCATCGTTAAGCTTAACGCCATCAACATAAACATCTGCACACAACGTATCGCCGTCTAAAGTATAAATCGTATCAACGTTATAAACTTTGTTGTTTTCAAGGTTTGACATTAACGTCACATAGCTACCAGTTTTGTTTGTTCTATATCTAAATCTACCAGCATCAACTTTAAGGAACCCAATTTCATAGTCAGAACCGCTATTACCTTGTAGCAATCTAAGACCACCCGCAGCTGCAGACACATCGTCAACCGAAACTTGATAACTTATAGTAAAGCTTTCGCTTGTTGTACCGATAAGACCATCATATCTATTTGTTGTGCTTTGGCTGTCAAATGAACTGTTTATTTGAAGTGCATTTCCACCTGCACCATCAGAAACAAAGCTTGCTCCTCTATCTGTGTGGATAGACCAATTGTCTGTGTCATCTTCTAAATAGAAAGCGTCTGGATCGTTCGTTTCAGCTTTTTCTTCTGTATACACTTTGAAGTTATCAATTGAATATTCCGCTGTGTCTGCTCCACCAGATTGGAATACAAATGCACTAATAGCGTTCATTTCATTTTTAAATCCAACATCACCCGCAACTAACGTTCCATCAATATAAAAATCAGTAGTTTGTGCTTGTGGGTCAATTTTAAATGCAACGTTGTACCAAGTTCCAGCGTCAAGATATTTCACTGAGCCGTCAACTTCAACCGAAGTGTTGCTTCCTGCTTCGTTAGTATACGTAAATCTAGTTCCATTATCGTTTGTAGCAGTTTTAAAACGCATCGCCTCATTTGATGAGCTTGTTATGCTTGGTTTCCCAAATGCAGCCGACATAACGTTTGACGCAACACCGTTTTCGCTATCCATACGATAGTCAAACTCGATAACAAACGGTTCTGTTTGTTCTTCAAAACTTAAAGTTGCTTTTGGTTGATTTGCCCCACTTGTATCAACAAAAGATAACACTCCATCGGCACAAACAACTTTTGTAAATGTTCCGTCTGCTTCTGTTAAATCAGGATTTGTTGTTCCCCAAACTCCAAGTCCGTCCGAGAAGTCTGTTTCATAAATAATGTTGCTTTTCACTTCTTCTTCAACTTCTGGTTCAACAATAATTTCATCAACGATAGTTATAGTGTACGTTGCCGAAACAGTCTTGTCTGCAACAGTTGTAGCAGTTATAACAACTTCTCCTTCAGAAACAGCCGTAACACGTCCGTCATTACTTATACCAACAACACCGTCACCAGTTGTTGTATACACAACGTCTTGGCTTGCGTTTCCTGGATACACTGTTGTGCTTAAATATAATGCGTCGCCAACTTCAACGATAGTTGTATCTGCCTCGATAGTTACGCTTGTTGGAGCAGCTTCTTCAACATTACTTTCTGGAACTAACGCACCCTCATAAACTTCAATGTTATCAAAACTAAAGTTGATTAAGTCTGCTGTTCCCGAATAAAACTGGATTTGAGAAATGTTGTCAACTGTGCTAGTGTGTGCCATTTTGTTTGCAACTTTTACGCCATTAAAATATACGTCAGATGTGTTTGCACTACCTGTTCCGTTGTTTGGCGTCATAATTATAGTAACGTCCATCATTTCACCAATAGTGATATTTGCTGCTTCTTCGTTAAAGTCTGGGTCAAGATAACTACGGCTTAACGTCCAACGGTAGTTGTCAATTGTGCCAGTTGCTGCGTCATAATCAGCAAAGTTACGTATACGGAACGTGTCTTGAGATGCATCTCCTATATCAACATACATACAAGAACCCGCAGCTTTAGTGTTGTCTGCATCTTTAATGTTAACTACATCTAGTTGCACGCTAAATTTAACCGTTGTTACGTCTGATTGCTCTGGGAAGTCAATCGTAACTTTTCCGTTGTGTGCGTTAGTTTGGTCAACGATGCTAACAACGCCATCTTCAAGTTGTACAGTTGTAAACCCGTCAACTTCATGCACTGTAACGTTTTCTGCTTTTAAACTCTCCGCACTATCAAAGTATTCGCTAAACACAAGTGTTGGCTCGATTTCAACTGCTTCACCAACAGTTATCTTAACTTCATCGTATGCATTTGGATTGTTAACGCTTGTTACACGAACAACAGCTTCCCCATCTTTTAGACCAGTAACAACACCGTATCTATCAACAACAACGTTGCCACTATCACCAACAATAGTGTACTCCAACGATTTGTCAGTCGCTTTAATTGGTGAGAAGTTTGTCGTAATAGTTGTTGTGTCCCCAACAGCTAAGTTTACTTCATTTCTTGTTAACTTGATACTATCAACTGGAATTTGTGTAACGTCTTCGCTATGTTTAACTTCAAGATCAAAAATTACAACAGTTGCACCTTCTGGTGTGTTTTCGTCATCTTTGATGGAATCTTGAACGTAGTTTCCTGCTTTAAAATAGTTTAAGTACGTTGTTGCCCACGCTGGGTCAATCCCAACAAAGTCATACATAAACGTTTCTTCTTTTCCACCACTAGAAATTGTAACGTATCCAACACCATCAATTAAATCAATTTGTGTATCATACACTTGACCAAGTTTTACACCATCAAAATACACTCTATAATCTGCCGCATTGTCTGCTGTGCTAGACTTAAACATAATTTCGATTTGTTCTTCATGCCCGTTATATTGAACTTTGATTAGTGCAGGTCCGTTGTCGCCGTTTGGATAAATTGCATGAATTTGTGATGTAACAGTTTTTCCGTTTGATGGAACTTCTGTTACAGCTTGTGAAGTTTTTAATGTATGTGTGCCATCAAATCCCCAGTTATCAGCTGTGCTATTGCCAATCATCTCACGAAGTTCTGTACGTGGATAGTTTGAATTTGGCGTTGTGTATCCATCAACTGGTGCATACATAACAATTCCACCAATAGTTTCATCATAGTAGAAATATCCTTCTTCAACAAAACCGTCCATCTCGTATTTTTCAACTTCTTTTATAGATGTTGATGTGTAGTCACCATCTTTAGGTAGTGGCAATTGAAGTTTCCAGTTTGATAAATCTACAAACTCAGATGGTGCAATTGTGCTATATGCCGACATAGTTGTTGCAAAAACATTACCTGTTTGTGGCTCAATTTGTAGTGCTCCCGAAGTTGTTGTTTCTGTAATTGTTGTCGTATCTATTGTGTTTGCTTGCGTCGTCATAGCTATTGGTGACACTGCTCCAACAACCATATTTACTGATAATAATTTCGCAAGTTCTTTTCTCATCTTTTTGCTCATACAAAATTCCTCTCTTTATGTAGAGGACGCCCGAGGACACCCCCCCAATTTTTATTTAACCAGACGCCCAGTGAGCGTCTGGTACACGGGTAAACCCGAAAATTTATTGTAATCTGTTTATTATTGCTGCAATTTCTGCACGTGTTGCCGTTCCTTTAGGGTCAAGCTTGTTTCCGTCTTTTCCGCCGATAATTCCTTTTCCAACTGCCCACTCAACTGCTGTTTTTGCCCAACTAGAAACTTGCGTTCCATCTGCAAAACCTGTTAAGCTACCAGTTGCTGTTTGAGTTCCTTCTTTATAAGTAACGTAGTTACATATAATCGCTGCAAGTTGCTCACGTGTTATTTCTTCACTTGGTCTAAACGTTCCATCTTCAAATCCGTTGTAAATTCCTGCTGAAACTGCCCAATTTACTCCGTCTTCATACCAAGCTCCAGGCACAACATCACTAAATGTGTTTGTGCGTGCCACACCTTGGTCACCACTCATACGGAATAATATCGTTGCAAGTTGTGCACGTGTTGCAGTTTGTTGTGGCCCAAACAACCCAACTTCGATTTCTCCCATAATACCCATCGCAACAACGTTTGTCACGTCTGTGTAATACCAAGCATCTGATTTCACGTCCGCAAACACTTTCGCAAGACTTGTAACAGTTGATGAGTTTGTAACTGTTGTTGTAACTGTTGTTGTAGTCGTTGTTACTTCGTCCGCTGTTGTTTCTTCATCATCACTAGTTGTAACCGCTGTTGCTATAACTCTATTTTCAAGCCCTTCAAGATCAGTATTGTTGCTATAACTTCCACTAAAGCTGTATGATGGCGTACTTGCCACTGTTCCAACAATTTGTATAGGTCCAACGATAACTGCTTGTTTGTTCATATCTCTAGTAACCATATCAATGTAATACACGTTGAAATACATTGTGTGTATAACTTGGTTGCCAATTTGTGTCGTTGTAGATAGTGCTTCGTTAACTTCAGTTGTTGTAATAACTGCGTTTTGCAATTCTTCAACTTCAGCGAACACCACTTTTGCAAAGTCAACAACACTTTCTTGCAATACGCCATTTAGTGCCGAAACGATAGTGTTAAAGTTTACAAGGTTGTTAGTCCCTACAACAAATTCAAGGTCTTCAACCAAAGTTTCAGTAAGTTCTACTTTAGTTTCTTCTTCTAAAGCATCAAATGTTGCTTCAACTTTTTCTTGAACTTCAGGGTCAATGAAATCTTCAACGCTTGGTTCGTCTGTTTCAGGCTCGCTTGGCTCTGGGTCTGGCGTTACCTCTGGATCTGGCGTTACCTCTGGATCTGGCGTTACCTCTGGGTCTGGTGTTACCTCTGGATCTGGCGTTACCTCTGGGTCTGGTGTTACTTCTGGATCTGGCGTTGGCTCTGGATCTGGTGTTACTGTCGTTGGACGTGCCGCACCTTCGTATACTTTGATGTTATCTATACTAAACTCAATAAGTTCTTGAGAACCAGTGTTAAATCCGATTTTGCTTAATGCATCTTGCGTTTGAGTCGTTTCTAATGACTGCCCAACTTGAACTCCGTTAATATAAACGTCAGTTGTGTTCGCAATAGCTGTACCGTTGTTTGGCGTCGTAACAATTGTTACTGTTTGCCATTCGCCCTCAGTGATTTTTGATGCTTCTTCATTCATCGCTGCGTTGTTGTATGCAAGAGTTAAATCCCAGTGCATATTTGTGATTTCTGGATTTTCATCGTTTTTATCATAGTCAGAACCAGTTCTCATCGCAAATGCACTATTTGTGCTGCTGTCGCTTCCGTTATACAAGTTAACATACATGTATGAACCACGTGCATTTGTTCCGCCTTCTTGACGAACACGCATTTCATCAATTCTAACGTCAAATTCAACTGTCATAGTGTCTGTTTGTTCTGGGAACGTCACAACAATTTTACCAGTGTTTGACTCAGAGTCATCAAGCACAGTAACAACTTTTCCGTCATCTTCATTAACAAGTGAAACTGTAATTCCGTCTGTTGATGCACTTGTGTGACTTAATGTGCTATCTTCGCTAAGTGCTCCAAGCCCATCAAATGTCCAATCTGCAACAAGTTTAGTTTCTGGTATAGTAGACGTTACAACTTTTACTGTTGCGTCTGCGTAAATTTTGTTGTTGTCATTGCTAACAACTCTAACAACTGCCGTACCTTCTTTAACAGCTGTAACAACACCGTCTGCGTCAACCGTTACTGCGTCACCTGAAACAATTCCAAACGATACACCACGCTGCGTCGTATCAACTGGTGCAAACGTTGGAACAAGTGTAGCTACGTCGCCAAGACCCATAGTCAAGTCTGACACTACAAAGCCAAGTTCCTCAAGTGCCACTTCTCTAGCAACGTCATAGTGTTCTGTTGTAAGTGAATACATACGAACTTCTGCCGCCTCATATCCTGTTGAGTCTTCCATATCTTGCACGTAGTTTCCAACTTTAAAGTAGTTTAAGTAATCGCCTTCAACCCACTCTGGGTCAATTCCAACAAAGTCATATTCAAACACTTCCGTAAGTCCACCAGAGCTAACTGTTACAAATGCAATACCATCAACAAGTTTTATTTCAGTGTCAAACTTCTCACCTAAGCCGATGTTTCCACTAAAGTAAACTTTGTAATCAGAAGTTGCTTCTGTGTCAGTTTTAAACAATATCGCAAGCTTACCTTGTGAGCTATCGCCGCTTGTGTTGCCTTCATACTGAACTTTGATTAGTGCTGGTGCATAACCTGCATCGTGGTCTGTTGCATGGATTTGTGACGTAACAACTTTTCCAGTTGATGGCACTTCCGTAACGCTTTGACTCGTGCTCAAAATGTGCTCACCCATAAACTCCCAGTTAACTTCGATGTCGTCACCAATCATCTCACGAAGTTCCGAACGTGTATAGCTTGTGTTTGGCGTTTTGTACCCGCTTACTGGACTATAAAATACAACTGATTCGTCCGTATCATCATAATACATAAACTCACTGAAGTATCCATTGTCAAGTGGCTCAAGCAAATCTTCGCCTGCTTCTGCATACGCTTCGTTGTGCTCTGTGTTGTATCTCTCAAAAATTCTCTCTGGGAAAACTTCAAGAATTTTCGTATCGTTCGTTGGGTCAACAACTGGTAGTTGTAGTTTCCAATTTGTAAGCTCTGCTTTCATTTCTTCAGAGTGGTTTGACACTGCTTGAGGAACAACTTCAACTTTTTCGTCTTCCTTGTCGTCACCTTCGTTGAACGCTTCAACCGAAATGTTGTTATACGTCAACGTTCCTGCTCCAGAACTGCTATCTGTGTAGAAATTCAAATAGTCAAGTGCAATTTTGCCATCTTGTAATGGTGTAGAATTGCCGTTCACAGTTAAAAACGTGTGTGCAAGAGTTCCATCAACATAAACTTTCGTTTGAAGTTGCTCCTCAACTATTGTGTATTCAATTTCGATATCATAAACTTTATCAACTTGTGGATCAGCAACTAACGTTGTATAGCTAGTTGAGTTGTTTGGTCTATATTTAAGACTTCCATCAGTAAATTTGATGTTACCAATTTCATTTGCAGCGTTTGTACCACCTTCACCAATTCTAGCTCCTGCCGCAACCTCAAGACTATCTGTAGACATTTCAAAATTTATTGTGTAGCTATCTGCTTTGCTACCAAGCAAACCGTTATATCTGTTTGATGACGAACCGTCTCCAGCGACAACTTGAAGTGCATTTCCACCGTCAGCATCTGTAACAAATACTCCACTTGTAAGCGTTGACCAGTTGTCTGTGTCATCTTCGATATACGTGTTAATTACTTCATCAGTGTTGCCGTCATCAGTTCCACCGTCTGTTGTAGTATCATCTTTTTCTCTATCTGGCTTATCCGAACCGTTGTCATCTATATAAATACCTTCATAAACTTTAACGTTGTCAATACTAAACTCAATAAGTTCTTGTGAACCAGTGTTAAATCCAATACTACTTAACGCATCTTGTGTTTGCGTCGTGTCAAGCGAACTTCCGATTTGCACCCCGTCAATATAAACGTCAGTTTTGTTTGCAAGTGCTGTTCCATTGTCTGGAGTCGTAACGATTGTTACACGTTGCCACACGCCTTCTTCGATTTTTGATGCATCTTCATTAATTGTTGCATCGTTGTATGCAAGAGTTAAATCCCAGTGCATATTTGTGATTTCTGGGTTTTCGTCATTTTTGTCATAGTCTGAACCAGTTCTCATTGCAAATGCACTGTTTGTGCTGCTGTCGCTACCGTTATACAAATTCACATACATGTATGAACCACGTGCATTTGTTCCGCCTTCTTGACGAACTTTCATTTCATCAATAACAACGTCAAATTGTACTGTCATTGTGTCTGTTTGCTCTGGGAACGAAACAACAAGTTTTCCAGTGTTTTCCTCTGAACCGTCAAGAACTGTGATACTTTTGTCGCCATTTTCATCAACAAGTGTAACGCTTACACCGTCAGTTGACGCACTTGAATAAGTTACTCCTAAAGACGAGGCATCGCTCAAGCTTGACATGCCATCAAAGTTCCACTCGCCAACAAGTTTTGTTTCTGGTATAGTTGACCCAACAACTGTAATTGTTGCATCAGCATAAATTGAACTATCTGCTGTGCTAGTTACACGAACAACAGCTTTACCTTCTTTAACAGCTTTAACACCACCGTCATCAGTTAACGTAATATAGTCTTCTCCGCTTACTACAGAAAATTTAAACCCACGTTGCGTCGTATCAACTGGTGAAAATGTTGGAACAAGTGATGACTCATCGTTAAGACCCATCGTTAGTTCAGATACAACAAAACCTAAACTTTCCAGTTCAATCAACTGTGCCTCATCGAAATGTTCTGTTTCAAGTGAATACATACGAACTTCCGCCGCTTCGCTACCTGTTGAGTCGTCCATATCTTGAACGTAGTTTCCAACTTTAAAGTAGTTTAAATATGGTCCCTCAACCCAATATGGGTCAACTCCAACAAAGTCATACTCAAGCACTTCAGTAACTCCGCCAGAACTTATCGTTACAAATGCGATACCATCAACAAGTTTTATCTCAGTGTCAAATTTTTCTCCAAGTGGAATGTTTCCGCTAAAGTAAACTTTGTAGTCAGAGTTTGCAACTGTATCAGTTTTAAACAATACAGCCAATTTACCTTGAGTTGGATCGCTTGTGTTGCCTTCGTACTGCACTTTGATTAGAGCTGGTGCATAGCCTGCGTCGTGGTCTGTTGCGTGGATTTGTGACGTAACAACTTTACCTGTAGATGGAACTTCTGTTACGCTTTGGCTTGTTCTCAAAACGTGCTCACCCATAAACTCCCAGTTATCGCTTGCCGTGTCGCCAATCATTTCACGCATTTCCGAACGTGTGTAACTTGTGTTTGGAGTTTTTCCACCTGCTACAGGGCTATAAAATACGATTGAACCGTCTGTTTCGTCGTAGTAGAAAAATTCGCTTGCATAACCATCATCAAGTGGTTGCATAAGTGGCTGGTCATTTTCGGCATACCATGCGTTGTGATTATCGTTGTAGTATGAAATTCTGTCTGGGAAAACTTCAAGAATTTTATCGCTGTCTGTTGGGTCAAGCACTGGTAGTTGAAGTTTCCACTTGTCAAGCTCAAACTTCATCGCTTCCGAGTGGTCAGATGCAGCCGCATATTCGCTGTTGTTACCTTCGCCAGTGTCGCCACCTTCGTCCTTAGTTTCTTCATTTATAATAACATCAACTGTAATGTTGTTGTAAATAAACGCTGCTTCCCCTGTACCACTATCTGAATAGAAGTTTAAGCAATCAAGGTGAATTTGTCCATCTTGCACAGGCACAGCCGAACCATAATCATTGCTTGTAAACGTCCCCATGTTTGTGCCATCAACATAAACTGTTGAATTTAGCTCACCATTAACTAATGTGTAGTGTATTTTTATTGCATAAACTGTATCTGCTGCAACATCTTTAACTAAACTTGTATAAGAAGTTCCAGTACTATCTGGTCTATATTTTAGTGTACCGTTATCAATTTTGATGTTACCAAATTCATTTGCTGAATTGTATCCACCTTGAGCAATTCTAAGTCCACTTTTTGATGCAACGTTATCTGTTGACATTTCAAATTCGATGATATACTCATCGGCAACACTATCTGCCAACGCTGTATATACGTTTGAAGTTGAGTCCGTTCCTGCATTAACTTGAAGTACTGTTCCACCGTTGCCATCGCTCACAAGTGCACAGCCATTCTTGCTTGAAATTGACCAGTTGTCAGCACTATCTTCTTCAAGATAAAAAGCATCTTCGTTTGTGTCCGTATTGCCTTCTTCTTCAACAACTGGATTTGTAATAATTTCTACGTTAATGTTGTTGTAGATAAATGAACCACCTGTTTCTTTATCTGTATTAAAGTTTAAATAATCAAGCTTAATTTGCCCCTCATCAGTAAGCGGGTCAGCTGATTTATATACATTAGTGCCTAAATTTCCTTTGCTAACACCATCAACTGAAACTTCAACTGTTATTTCACCATTAGTTACGCCATAAAGCAACTCGATATCATATATTTTACCATCTTCAACTTCAGCTATAAGCGTTTTTGAGCTTTCAGCACTGCTATTTCTAAATTTCATTACACCATTTTCAACTTTGATGTTTCCGATTTCATAGTCAGACCCAGTTCCGCCTTGAAGAACTCTTGCACCACCTGCTGCATCAGCCGAATCTTGAACTTGCATTTGGAACGTTATTTTATAACCATCAGCAACGCTACCTTCTAAAGCTTTGTATCTATTTGTAGTAGAGTCTGTTCCCGCAATAACTTGAAGTGCATTTCCACCAACTCCATCAGATATAAAACCGCAACCATTTGAGCTTGAAATTGACCAATTGCCTTCCTCATCTTCAAGCCCAGTTCCAGCTTCAAACCCTGCTGTTGTAAACATTGTTGGAGTTTCCACTTGCAATGCACTTGAAGTCGTTGTATTTATAGTATTAATCGTTGGCACACTAGCTTCTGTCGCCATAACAGACGGTGAAACTACACCAAACGCCAAATTTACAGACAATAATGCCGCTAACTCTTTTCTCATTTTCTTACTCATATAAAAACCCTCTCTTTATGTAGATTTTTTTATTTTTATCACTTAACCTATCATAACACCCCCTACCCATACATTGCAATATATTAGCCGATATTTCGGAACAAACACCATTTTAACCACTTTTTTTTGTACATATTGTCCATAGACTTTTCTCACCTGTTGGGATATTTCACATAAATATATATTTATCACATTTTTTGTCAAATTCCATATAATAACAGTGATATAAAATTTGTAACAAGGAGCTTAAAATTATGAATGTATTAGAATTTATCTTAATTAGTTTTGCCCTAATCATCGATTCAATGGTTGTATGTACTGTTAACGGTATGACGTACAAAAACATTACACATAAACAAGTTTGCGTCGTAGTATTATTATTTGGTATCACACAAGGTATGTTTATAGGTACTGGTCATTTTATTGGTCAACTATTTTCCAGTTTTCTAAATCAATATGCAGGTATTATCACCGCAGCGATTTTTAGCATCATCGGTATATCAAAAATCAAAGATACATTGACACAAAATTCCGAGGAAATCCAGACCAAAGAAACCGTGTCATATAAAGTCATACTCATACAGGCGATAGCAACGAGCCTTGACGCATTTGCTGTTGGCATAAGCTTTAGTTTAATGGCTGTCAATATGATTCAGGCTGTTATATTTATCACTATTGTTACAATTGTTTTTTCATATGTTGCTATTAAACTCGGACAAAAAAGTAGCGATATGCTTGGCGGGAAAGCCGAGCTATGGGGTGGGATTTTCTTGCTATTCGTTGCGATACGTGCCTTGCTATAAAGCAAATCGGGCGGCGACTTGTACAGGTCGCCTATACATAACACATTTTTTCGTATAAAATAACTAACAAAATTCACACCTTCTATACATATTTGTTGTATTTAAGGAAAATAAATGATAGAATAATTATAAAAATGTAAGGAGTGTTAAAAATATGAGCCAACTAGTTAGTGCCGAAATCCTTTCTGATAATACGACGCCAATACTTTTGCTAAAAAAACTTAGCCAAATCAGTTCAAATTTTTATTTATTTGAAAGCGTTGAAAGTGAAGAAAGTATAGGTCGCTATTCATTTTTAGGATACAACCCAATTTTGAATGTCAAATACAAATCTGGTGTAACTACAACGACAAGTGGACAAATAGTAACAACATCAACTGATGACCCTATAGAAATTTTACGTAGTTACACAAAAAACTATCAAACTCCAAAATCGGACAATCTACCCCCCTTTACTGGTGGATTTGTTGGATATATGTCGTATGAAATGATTAATTACGCCGAGCCAAAACTTACACTCCCAACAAATAATTTTAACGATTTTGAATTTAACTTATTCAATAAAGTAATCGCTTTTGACAACCTCAAGAAAAAAATCATCATTATTATCAGTGGCTATAATAAGGAAGAAAGCACCTCAGAAATCAATAATATTATTAATTTAATACAAGAAAATACTACAACTTGCACACAACCTATTCCACAAAATTTAACGTTTGTTCAAAACAAGACTGAAGCCCAGTACGAACAAATGGTTCATCGTGCAAAAAACTATATAACAAGCGGGGACATATTCCAAGTCGTATTATCAAGAAAATTTGAAGCAACTTTTAACGGTAGCCTAATAGACGCATACCGCACGCTTAGAGTAACAAACCCGTCACCATACATGTATTTTATCAAAAGTGATAACTTAGAAATTTGTGGTGCATCACCCGAAACACTTGTCAAAGTGATTGATAACAAAATAACAACTTTTCCTGTTGCAGGCACAAGACCACGTGGCAAAACTGACGAACAAGACAAGCAACACGAACAGTCACTCCTTGCCGATGAAAAAGAACTTGCCGAGCACAACATGTTGGTTGACCTCGCTCGTAACGACGTTGGACGAGTTGCAAAACTGGATAGTGTAAACGTCGATAAATACTTAGAAATCCACCGTTATTCACGTGTTATGCACATCTCATCAACTGTCACTGGCACACTGCGTGACGGGCTAGACGCTTTTGACGCCATAGGTTCAATTTTACCCGCTGGAACACTATCAGGTGCACCTAAGTTTAGAGCGTGTGAAATTATCGCCGAACTCGAGGGAGAATCCCGTGGAATATACGGTGGAGCTATCGGTTATATTGACCTAAGCGGAAATATGGATATGTGTATCGCAATCCGCACCGCTATTAGCGACGGCAAAACAGTTTGTGTTCAAGCAGGTGCTGGTATCGTTCACGATAGTATCGCCAAAAACGAATACGACGAATGTGCCCACAAAGCAAGCGCCGTTATGTCTGCATTAAACAATAATTTATAAAGAAAGGACTGCCATATGATATTAGTAATAGATAATTATGATAGTTTCACATACAATTTGGTGCAAATGTTACCTGAAGATGTTATTGTAAAACGCAATGACGAAATAACTATCGACGAAATTTTACAACTAAACCCAACTCACATAGTTTTATCACCTGGTCCTGCAACTCCTGCCGAATCTGGCATTTGTATAGATATCGTCCAGCAAATAAAAAATACTCCTATTTTAGGCGTATGTTTGGGGCATCAAGCAATTTGTGCGTCAGTTGGTGGAAACGTCGTGTCCGCAAAAGAGCTTATGCACGGAAAAGCAACCTACATCAGTATCAAAACAGACAACGCACTTTTTGCTGGCCTGCCAGATAAAGTGTTGGTCGGCAGATATCACTCACTTATTGCCGAAGATTTACCAGATGACATCGAAATTATCGGCACATCGTCCAAAGGCGAAGTTATGGCGGTAAAATTTGGACACATATACGGCGTACAATTTCACCCCGAGTCAATTTTGACGACACACGGACGTGAAATAATAGACAACTTTTTGGGGGTAACGCTATGAAACAAATAATCGCAACACTTTTAAACGGCGAAAACCTTACACCAACACAAGCTCAGCATGCAATGAATCAAATTATGAGCGGTGAAGTTGATGAGGTAATTATTGCCACTTTTTTAACCGCACTTAGAATTAAAGGCGAAACTGTCGAAGAAATAACTGAATTCGTAAACGTACTTAGAGATAAAGCGACAAAAATACAACCAACTACAGACGTAATTGACATCGTAGGCACTGGGGGTGACTCGGCAAACACATTCAACATATCGACAACAACTGCTCTTGTCGTTGCTGCATGTGGCGTACCTGTTGCAAAACACGGCAACCGAAGTGTGTCAAGCAAAAGTGGGTCGGCAGACGTTCTTGAGGCACTCGGCATCAACATTAATTTGCCCGAACACAAGGCAACACAAGTTCTCGAACAAACTGACATAACGTTTATGTTCGCACCACTGTTTCATTCATCTATGAAATATGTTGCTCCAGCTAGAAAAAAAATGCAAATACGCACAGTCTTTAACATTTTAGGACCGTTACTTAACCCCGCTCTTGCATCATTTCAACTTATGGGCGTGTATGACAAAAAACTTGTCGAACCACTGGCACAGGTGCTTGCAAACATTGGCGTAAAACGTGCACTAGTTGTACATGGCGAAGATGGGTTAGACGAGGCAACTCTTACAGCGAGAACATTTGTATGCGAAATTAATGATGGCAAATTGCATTCATATCACATCTGTCCAACCGATTTTGGCTTGTCACTATGCAACGCAGATGACTTGGTTGGTGGTGACCCTACCCAAAACGCCCAAATTACACGTGATATTTTGAGTGGCGTGGAGCAAGGTGCAAAACGTGATATCGTTATTTTAAATTCGGCACTTGCCTTATACACTGGTCTTGGCAATATCACATTAGACGATGGTATAAAAATGGCGTCGAAATGTATAGACGACAAACTTGCCCTAAAAAAATTAGAACAATTAATCCAAATTAGCAATGAGGTGTAAAATATGATTTTATATAGAATAATTGAGTCAACTAAAGTTAGAGTTGCAAAATCAAAACAACAAGTGTCACTAGACGAATTAAAGCGTATAATTCAAGACGTTCCACAATGCGTTAATTTTAAAGAAGCAGTTGCAAAAGACGGCATGAGTTTTATATGCGAAGTCAAAAAAGCATCACCATCAAAAGGTGTTATTGACCCCAAATTTGACTACAAGCAAATTGCTATAGACTATGAAACAGGGGGGGCTGACGCTATATCTGTGTTAACTGAACCAGAAATGTTTTTAGGTAGCGAGCAGTATTTAGAAGAAATTAGTCGTCTTGTGTCTATTCCAACGCTAAAAAAAGATTTTGTAATCGACGAATACCAAATTTATCAAGCAAAAGCTAGTGGTGCAAGTGCAGTGCTACTAATATGTTCGGCACTTGGTGATGAGCTAATGAAACGATTTTTGGATTTAACGTGGTCACTTGGAATGAATGCTTTAATAGAGTCACACGACCAAGCCGAAGTTGAGCGCTCTTTGCAACTTGGAGCAGATATAATCGGGGTGAACAACCGTAATTTAAAGACGATGGAAGTGTCGCTTGATAGATGTATGCAACTTAGACAACTTGTGCCACCTGATAAAATTTATGTCGCAGAAAGCGGAATAAAAAATTCGGACGATATAAAACGCCTACACAAAGCTAACGTTAATGCTGTGCTAATTGGCGAAACGTTTATGCGTGAATCAAACAAAGCCCAAGCAATTTCAAATTTTAGAGGTGCTAGCGTATGATGATAAAAATTTGCGGAATACAGCGAATCGAAGACGTGGCGATATTAAACGAGTTTGAACCAGATTACGCAGGATTTATATTCGCCCCTAGCAAACGACAAATAACTATACCCCAAGCACGCCACCTAACTTTTCAGCTAAACAAAAATATTACAACTGTTGGCGTGTTCGTGAATGAAGCTATAGATAAAATTGTTGAAGTGTCTAAATTTATCAATTGCATTCAACTTCACGGTGACGAGGACGAAACGTATATCGAAACACTAAAAAACCACATACACAACCCAATAATCAAAGTTGTTAGAGTTCAATCTACGGCACAAATACTTGATGCTGACAAAAGTATTGCCGACTTCTTGTTGTTAGACACATATAGCGATGCAAGTTATGGTGGCGTTGGGCAACAGTTTGATTATGATCTAATCCCAGACACAGCTCACAGAATATTTTTAGCTGGCGGACTAAATATTAGTAATATTCAATCTGCTATCGACGTACAATCATATTGTTTGGATATTAATTCTGGTGCTGAAACTGATGGATTTAAAGATAGAGATAAAATTAAAGATATAATTTACAAAATTAGGGGGCAAAGTTATGAAAGGTAGATACAATCAGTTCGGGGGACAATTTATCCCTGAAACGCTAATGAGTGCACTTGAGCAGCTAGAAGACGCCTATAACCACTACAAAAATGACCCAGAGTTTATAAAAGAACTCGACTTTTTGTATTCAGAGTATGCAAACCGACCATCAAATTTATATTTTGCTGAGCGTATGACAAAAGACTTAGGCGGTCCAAAAATTTATTTGAAACGTGAAGACCTTAACCATACTGGCTCACACAAAATAAACAACGTTATTGGACAAATGCTACTTGCAAAAAAAATGGGCAAAACTCGCATAATCGCCGAAACTGGAGCTGGTCAACATGGCGTTGCAACTGCGACGGTTGCTGCACTTATGGATATGGAATGTGAAATTTTTATGGGCAAGGAGGACACGGAGCGTCAAGCACTAAACGTGTTTCGAATGGAATTGCTTGGAGCAAAAGTTCACCCCGTAACAAGTGGCACACAAACTCTAAAAGATGCCGTAAACGAAACATTGCGTGAATGGGTAAGTCGTATCGACGATACACATTATGTTATCGGATCAGTCGTAGGCCCACACCCTTTTCCGTTGATTGTACGTGATTTCCAACATATAATTAGCAAAGAAATTAAACAACAAGTTTTAGATACCGAAGGACGTTTGCCTGATGCTGTTGTTGCATGTGTTGGCGGTGGTAGCAACGCAATCGGAACATTTTTCGACTTTATCGGTGATACAAGCGTTAAGTTATACGGTGCTGAAGCTGCAGGAGCTGGCGTTGACACACCAAGACACGCTGCATCAATAACTGGTGGTAGCGTCGGTATTTTTCACGGTATGAAAACATATTTTTGCCAAGATGAATACGGACAAATCGCTCCTGTGCACTCTATTTCGGCAGGGCTTGACTATCCAGGGATAGGACCAGAACACGCCATGTTGCACCTTGAAAACCGAGCAACTTACTTGCCTATCTCAGATGCTGAGGCAGTTGAGGCGTTTGAATATTTGTCAAAACTTGAAGGGGTTATCCCTGCAATCGAAAGTGCACATGCTATTGCACTTGCCAAAAAACTTGCACATACTATGACACCAGACCAAATCATGGTTATAACTATTTCTGGACGTGGAGATAAAGATGTTGCAATGATAGCAAAATACAAAGGATTGGAATTGGAGGAATAATTATGTTTGTACCATTTATAACAGCTGGTGACCCTAACCTTGATATAACAACCTGCTCTTCCCCCCTAAACGTAAAGGCAATGTAAAGTGTAAAGCATTGCTGTAGTGCCCCCTATGGGTGCATTGTAATTTTTTTCTCTGTGTGACCAAAGTCAAGGCAGCGCCCACAACAATGTTCACCCAAAGTTTGGCATTGATCAGAGTAATGGTAGAGTAATTTTGGCCATTTAAAGTCAGAAACACAGCTGTAGCGCCCCCTATGGGTGCAATAACACATCCGATTCCCCCCAAATTTAATGGGTTCATCCTTGGCCCAGTCTACAGCCTTCCTCCAAGTTTCATAGGAAATGGCCCCGTAGTTTTACCGTAATCCTGTTCACTAACAGACAGATGGACAAATAGACAGCTCCAAAAACAAAACCTTCTTGGTGAAGGTAATAAAAAAATAATAATTGGGTTTCAGTCCTATGAAGTTTCACATACATGACCTAATCTCGCACAAAAGGCGCTCAGTTGTCATTTGATTAAAGCACCTTTGTAAACTAATCCAGTCTAAGTAATAACTCTGCAATTAATACCAACATGAAGGTTATACTGTAATGTGTTGTAGAGCATTTTACTGAGAGCTGCCTCGATCTTGCCAACACTACTTATTTATTTCAGTGAACAACAAAAACTTTCTTTCTTTTTCTTTCTCTTTCTTTCTTTCTTTCTTGCTATGCTTTTTATTTATTTATGTATTTATTGTTATTTGCCACTATTTCTTGTTTCTCTGTTTACATATTTGGAATAAATATTTAAATCAATCAATCATAATGGTAATGATTTTAATAAATCCGACTGTTACTTTTAATCTCTTCTCCTTGCCATGTATCTGCATTCAGGTGAAAAGAATCTTATCTCTAATTTGTACTAAGTCCAGTAGTAATGACTCCTACTGCATTAAAAAAAAAAAAAAAAACTGTGTCACCACAGTGAAAGAGGTGAGTTGATTTTGCTGAGCGCTTTAAAAGATAAACCAGTCCAAACCCAGATTACAGGCAAGATGTGATCAGGCCTTAATGCCACACATGTAACAGGTTAACTTCAAAAATTCGCTCCTTAAACTTCCTTATAGGTGCAAATTTACGTTATTTTCATATTAGAAATTCTATATATTTTATTCAGTTTACTGTATATATGTCTTCACCACTTTTTTCTGTATTCATCTTATGTAAACCTTTACATTTATTAGTCAGAGGCATTAAAATTACAGTACTTCGACACTTTTTTTCTGACTACTGTAGTCACACAAAGACAGCACATGTAACACATTGAACCACATTGATCTGGTCTCTGTTGTCACTCCTTTCACAACACAGTCGAGCAATTGCACTGATATACAGCAGATGATCAACTTCTCAGAATGAACTTTGACTTGAGCTCAGACGTTCATCAGACACAAAACTTTGTTTTATTTATCTATATTTGTGACAGAAAATGATGACTTCAAGATTGATTTGTTGTGCTACATTTACAAGATTTATTTATTGTTACCGAAAACTGATCAATTAGCCTATTTTAAAAAAAGGTGTATAGTTTCACAAGATATATGTATGATATAATTGTACTTTTAGATTTTAAAAACCAACGTGTTTGATT
>MDSP01000094.1_pt1 | contig 19603 bp, 18 predicted proteins | sample 1005811 | NCBI WGS metagenome assembly MDSP01 (sample SAMN05526596, study PRJNA338239) | gut metagenome | isolation source: stomach gut content | host: Naso elegans | place: Saudi Arabia: Red Sea | collected 2011-04
AAGGAAACACAGTAGCATTAAAAGATGTAGCTAACGCATTTGGATATGAAATTGGATTTGCAAATGGAGTAGTAACAGTGTATACAAACAACGGATTAGTACAATTTACAAACGGAAGCAACATTGCTAAAGTAAATGGACGTGAAATAGTAATGGATACAGTAATGTCAATCGAAAATGGAACAACATATGTATCAGCAAGATATATTGCATCAGTATTAGGACTTAGCGTATCAGTACAAAATGGTGTAGCAACATTCACTAACTAATCAATAATTTTCAAATCTTAGTAAAACCCTCCCTTAACTCAGAAGGTAGCCGACAAATTTCGGTTGCCTTCTCTTTTTTTGTAGAAAATTTGAGTTAAAAGGGTTGACATAAAGGATAAAAATTGATATACTTCTACTTGAAAAAAATGATAATACATTCTTATCCAGAGAAGTGGAGGGACACGGCCCTATGAAGCTCGGCAACCAGCATTTGCATGGTGCCAATTCCACAAGCAAAAGCTTGTAAGATGAGACGATATATTTAAAGTACATAAATATAAAAATACTCATCTTAATGGTGAGTTTTTTTATTGCTTGGAAATATTTAATCACACTATTTAAGAAGAAAAAGGAGAAAGATTATGAGACTTTTTACATCAGAATCAGTAACAGAAGGTCACCCAGATAAAATTGCTGACCAAATTTCAGATTCAGTATTAGATGCAATTTATGCACAAGACCCAATGGCAAGAGTTGCTTGTGAAACGGCAATTACTACAGGTTTAGTTTTGGTTATGGGGGAAATTACTACAAGTTGTTATGTTGATATCAACAAAATTGCACGTGAAACTATAAATGAAATCGGATATAACAATCCATCATACGGATTTGATGGTAACACTTGTGGTGTAATTGTTGCGCTAGATGAACAATCAGTTGACATTGCTATGGGAGTAGATAAGGCCCTAGAAGCTAGAAGTGGAGAAATGTCAGAAGAAGAAATTGAAGCTACAGGAGCTGGGGATCAAGGAATGATGTTTGGTTTTGCCTGTAATGAAACAGAAGAACTTATGCCAATGCCAATTTCTTTAGCACACAGATTATCAAAACGCCTAACTGAAGTTCGCAAAAATGGAATGCTTCCTTATTTAAGACCAGATGGAAAAGCTCAAGTTACTGTACAATATGATGATAATGGAGTTCCAACTCGTATTGATGCAATAGTTATTTCAACTCAACATGATGAAGAAGTAACTCAAGAGCAAATTCATGCTGATTTAAAAGAGCATGTTATTAACTTTGTAATTGATAAAAATTTAATTGACGAAAACACAAAATATTATATTAATCCAACAGGAAGATTTGTAATTGGTGGACCAGTTGGTGATGCAGGGCTTACAGGGCGTAAAATTATTGTTGATACTTATGGTGGATATGCAAGCCACGGTGGGGGAGCTTTCTCAGGAAAAGACCCAACAAAAGTAGACCGTTCAGGAGCATATGCAGCACGTTATGTAGCAAAAAATCTTGTGGCTAGTGGACTTGCTACTAAATGTGAAATTGAAATTGCTTATGCGATTGGAGTTGCAACACCAGTATCTGTTTTGGTAAATACATACGGGACAGGAGTTGTAAGCGATGTGGAGCTAGTGGAAATTGTAAATAAACATTTTGATTTAAGACCAGCAGGAATTATTAAAATGTTAGATTTAAGAAGACCAATTTACAAACAAACTGCGGCATATGGTCACTTTGGACGTAATGATATTGATGTTCCTTGGGAAAAAGTTGATAAAGTTGAAGCATTAAAACAAGAAATTAAATAATTTTTAGAGCCTATATCCTTGGTGGTATAGGTTTTTTTCTTGTGGAAATACTATTATAAAGGAGGGAATTTTATGCAAGTGATTACCATCAGTTTGGCAATAATAAGTTTTGTTATAAGCTTTAGACATTTTATGCAAAAAGGATTTTTAATAAATAATGTGTATATTTATGCTACCAAAGAAGATAGAGAAACCATGAATAAATCGCCATATTACAAACAGTCGGCTGTAAGTTTTTTGATAGTAGGAATAATATTTTTGATGTTAGGATTAAATATAAATATGTATATAATAAATTTAGTAACATTGTTTTTAATGGTATTTGCAATAGCGTCAGCAATTTATATTTCCAAAAAATATTTTCGCCAATAAAAAAGAAGGCTTATTGAGCCTTCTCTTATTTTAGTTCAAATTGACTAATTAATGATTGCAATTCTGTTGCTTGAATATTAAGTTGGTCACTTGCAGTAGCACTTTCTTTGCTGCTTATATTATTATTTTGAACTACTACAGAAATTTGTTCTATTCCTTGCACAACCCCTTTAATTGCAGTTGCTTGCTCCTCAGATTTATCCGAAATATCTCCAATTAAAGTAATGGCATCTCCAATTAAATCAGCAACTTTATCTAAAGAGTCAGCAGTTTCTATAACCAAAGTATTTCCCTCAGTAATAGAATTAATTGATAAATCAATAAGCCCAGCACTATCTTTTGCAGCATCAGCGCTTTTTTGTGCGAGTTCTCGAACTTGCTCGGCAACAACGGCAAAGCCTTTTCCAGCTTCCCCTGCACGAGCGGCCTCAATTGCAGCATTTAGAGCTAATAAATTTGTTTGAAACGCAATATCATCAATGCTATTTAAAATATTACTAATCTGATTATTATTCTTTGCAATATTATCCATAGACGTTACAACTTGTTTCATTTTTTCATTACTTGCTTTCATCTCATATCCAACATTTTGAGAAACAATGCTAGTTTTGTGAGCCTTATCTGAAGTTTCAAGAATTTTGCCAGAAATATTTTCAAAAGTAGATGATAATTCTTCAATTGTTGCCGATTGCTCGTTTGCACCCTGCGCTAGTAAAATAGCACTACTTGATAGGCTAGTTGAGGTATTATTTACTTCATTTGAAGCAAAATTAATTTTTCTAATTGTTCCACTAAGTTGAGATGTAATTTTATCGATTGACTCTTTAATATTTTTAAAAACGCCAACATATTCGGCTTTAGTTTCAACGTTAAAATTTCCATTTGCAATTTCTTGTAAAACGTAAGCTGTATCTTCAATTACGATATTTGTTTTGTGAGTTACTTCACGAATAGCATCAGACAAAACACCAAGCTCATCTTGAGAATTATAATTAATATTTACTCTAAAATCTCCTTGTGTCATTTGGAGAGCTGACTGTTCTAGTTCCCCTATAGGTGCAACAATTGCGTTTGACATTGTTTTATTAATGGTAGTTCCAGCAAAAATATTTAATATAAGTAGTATTGTTGATATTGTAATAGAAGCTTTTGCAGATGCGTTGATATCCACATTTATTTTATCAGCTTCCAAAACAGCATTATCATGTAAAATTTTTGTTAGCTCTTTAAGTCGGTAATAACTAACATTGTAAGTACTGTTTAAGTCAAATAGTATTGCATCTAGGGCATCAGTATCACCAGCTAAATCATAGGCGTTTATTATATCATATTCATCTTTTATAACCTCTACCAACTCAATAACTTCTGTAAGAATAGAATAATTATTTCCAAAAATACTAATTAAATAATTTAGTTGCTCATCGATATAGGTAAAGTAACTAGTGATACTTTCATAATAAGTAGCATGGTCCTCATGAATATATTGATATGCAATATTTTGATCAACATTAGTTAAATATTTATCTAGATAGAGCGTGGTTTTTGTAATAAAATATTCCTTGTCATAAAAATAGTTTGCATCATTTTTAACATCAATAAGTTGGGAGATAGTATATATATTACTACATACAGAAATTAAAATAATAATAGTAAATGAGCTAATGAGCTTTTTGTTGATAGTAAAATCTTTAAACATTTGTTTTTCTCCTTGTATAAATTTGTAAATATAGATTTGTTTTATTATATCACATTATGTATAAAAAATGTAGTAACGATATTTATATAATTTTGATATAAATTTTAAAATTGGAAAAGTTTTGTTAAATTATTGATAACTTAATTCTAATTTTGTTCATGATGTTAGCTTTGTTTTGTGTTTATTTATAATTAACGATATAATGTTATTTGCTATTAATCACACAACTAAGGGTTTTATCGTAGAACACTCGATTGTTATAAAAAATACGAAAAAACGACATAGAATGTTCACGATTTTGTAAAAATTTAATTGGTTTTTTATCGAAAAAAGTTATATGTTATATATAAATTTTACTTTAGGCAAAGAAATTTTGGTATATATGATAAAATTTTTTGTCTTTTTTGATTGTTTACAAAATTATGTAGTATAATAAATTCTATGTAGTATAATAGAGGAGAAACGAAAAATAAAGGAGAACCCAATGGAAACCATCAAGAGGACGCATTTTAAGGCAGAGTTTAAAGCTCCTTTGCCAAAAGTAAGTGTCATAACCATGTATAGAGTATTGTTAATTTGGCCAACTATTTTACTTATTGCTGGGCTAATGAGTACCCCTTTTTATGAGATATTAGAGGGTATGCATAAAATACGGCTTGCTAATGATATTTTATTAACAGATTATTTTGAGATAGGAGGGGTAGGAGCAACTTTTATAAATGCGGCAATACTTGCATATGCAAATATATTTTTGATATTTAGATTAAAGATGAAGCCAAATGGAATTATTGTTGCATCAATATTTTTGATTTCGGGATTTGCGTTTATGGGTAAAAACGTTATGAATATTTGGCCATTTTATTTAGGTGGTTTAGCTTATGCAAAGTATCATAAAATAGAATATAAAAGTGTTGTTGTAATTAATATGTTATCAACGGCACTAAGCCCTATAAGTAGTGTGTTAGTGGCTGAGCTTGCAGAACACCACTTTTTGATTTCGTTTATATTAACGGGGTTGATTGGTGGATTTATTGGATTTATTATGCCACCTATTTCGGCAAGTATTATGACAGCTCATTCGGGATATAATCTTTATAATATGGGGCTTTCGGCAGGTCTTGTAGGGATTGTTATATATTCTATAATTGATGCTCTTGGATATGAGGGGAGTACAAATAATATCATATATCAAGGTGAAACTATCGAACTTATGAAATTATTATTGATTTATTGTATAATTCTTATAGTGATTGGTTATCGTCTAAATGATAAAAGTTTTAAGGGATATGATGAAATATTAAAACATTCAGGTAGAATTGTAACCGATTATATTCAGCTAACAGGGTTTGGGCTAACTATTGTAAATATGGGGCTATCGGGTATTTTGTGTATAATATATGTGTTGTTAATGAAAGGTGATTTTAATGGACCTATAATGTGTGCGATATTAACAGTGATGGGTTTTAGTGCATTTGGGAAACATTTTAAAAATATATTGCCGATTATAATAGGGGTTACATTAACATCGTTAATTATTACACGAGAAGTTGATTTAACTATATTGATTATATCAGCTTTATTTGGAACAAGTTTAGCACCTATTGCAGGAGAGTTTGGATTTTCAAAGGGTATATTAGCAGGAATGTTACATTTTACATTAGTGCTAAATGTAGGGAGTTTTCATGGGGGATTAATGTTGTATAATAATGGTCTAGCAGCAGGAATTATAGCGATGTTATTTATTCCAATGATGGACGCTTTTCGCAGAGGAGATAATAAGAGGAAATGAGACATGAAGTTAAAAAAATAGCTAAAATTGTAAATGAGCTTACAGCATTTAGCCTAGAGTATAACGCTGTTAATATTGATTTGAGAGTTCGTGACCTAGAAGATAGCATAATAATTACAGCAATAGCAAAAGGTATTACAGAAATTGATGAAGCAGTGGCACATCTTAGAGAATATTTGAGTTACCCAAGGGCAAAAGAGATGGAAGAATATTATTGGGGCTTAGCAGGAGATACCGAAAGTGATGAGGGGCTGGCATTAATTAGTGTAATGATTGATGATGTTACTATTGATTATGATGATGAATATGTATATATTAGAGTTAAGCGCCTAAAACATGATGAAAAACCAAAAGAGAAACCTCCAAAAAAGGAAAAATCTAAAGATAAATCCAAATCTATTTTAGGCAAATTTAAAAAGTAAGAGATGGTGATTAGGTGGAAGAGCAAGTAGTAGTAGAAGGTGTTATTGAAGATATTATTTATCAAAATAAAGATAATGGCTATACAGTTTGTACTATAAATTATGAAGGGGCAGACTTATGCCTAGTTGGTAGTATGCCAAATGTTTACGAAGGAGATGAGTTGCATGTACAAGGTGTTTTTGTAATGCATCATGTCTATGGTAAGCAGTTAAAAGTTTCTAGTTTTACACAAAGTGAACCAAAGACTGTTCAGGGAATAGAAAAATATTTGGCCTCAGGAGCAATTAAGGGAATTGGTGCAAAAACTGCTAATAAAATTGTAAAGCACTTTGGGTTAGACACATTTAAAATTATAGAAAATGAACCACAAGTATTAGCTCAGGTTAGTGGAATAACTCCAAAAAAAGCTTTGCAAATAGGTGAAGTTTTTAAAACTCAATATGAGATGAGAACAGCAATGATGGCTCTACAAGAGTATGGAATTAGTCCCACATATGCTGTTAAAATTTATAAGGAATATAAGGAAAGAACTGTTGAGATACTCAAAAAAAATCCCTACCAATTAGCCTCAGATATACATGGAATTGGCTTCAAAAAAGCTGATGATATAGCCAATCAACTGGGCATAGATAGAGAAAATGTTGAGCGAATTAAAACAGGAGTTATTTTTGTATTAAATAAAGAAACTTCAAATGGTCATACGTATATGCCACAAGACTTATTAATTTGGGAAGCGACAAAACTTCTGGCAGTTAGTCAGATTTTAGTGGAAAATGCAATTTTGGAGCTTAAAGTTAATAAGGAACTTATTATTAAGCAATATGAAAATGGAAATGCAGTTTTTTTAGCAATGTATTATTATAGTGAGATGAATATTGCAAAAAAATTGGTTGACCTTACAAATTTATATGACCCAGAAGCTTTAACTAATGTTGATAATGATATATCTCAAACAGAAAAAGACCTTAGTATAACTTTAGTTCAGGAGCAAAAAGACGCAATAAAAACTGTATTGCAATATGGAGTAGTTGTTATAACAGGTGGGCCAGGAACAGGGAAAACAACAACAATAAAGGCTTTGATTGATGTTCTTAGAAAGCAAGATTTGGAAATTATGTTAACTGCTCCAACGGGGAGAGCCTCAAAGCGTATGAGCGAAGCAACAGGAGAAACAGCACAGACTATTCATAAAACACTAGAAATTAACTTCAATCCTGAAACTGATAAAAATAAAAAGAAAAATTTTCAAAGAGATGAAGATAATCCACTAGAAACGGATATACTTATAGTAGATGAAGTTTCTATGGTAGATGTAAATTTGATGAATTCGTTATTAAAAGCGTTAGTTGTTGGGCAGAGATTGGTTTTGATTGGAGATGTTGACCAGTTGCCTTCTGTAGGAGCAGGAAACGTACTAAAAGATATAATTGCTAGTGGAAAAATCCCAACAATACGTTTGCAACAAATATTTAGACAAGCTAACGAAAGTGCAATTATTCGTAATGCTCACAAAATCAACAAAGGGGAATACCCTCTATGTAATGAACATCAAACAGATTTCTTTTTCATGAAGCGAGCTGTACAAGAAGAATTAAAGGTAAATATGGTAGATTTGATTATAAGAAGACTGCCAAAGTATCAAAATATAGATAGCCTAAGAGATATCCAAGTATTATCTCCAATGAAAAAAGGTCCGCTTGGAATAGTTGAATTAAATAAATCTCTACAAGATGCACTAAATCCTTCAGCTCCAAATAAGCCAGAAAAAGAATATCGCCAAAATATATTTAGAGTAGGCGATAAAGTTATGCAAATCAAAAATAATTACAACATACCATGGAAAATTTACTCACATACTCACATTCCAGAAGATGAAGGGATTGGAGTATTTAATGGAGATTGTGGTATTATTACACAAATAGACACCGAAAAAGAAAAAGTTGTAGTTACATTTGAAGATAGAAAAACCGTACATTATGAATTTAGCAATTTAGATGAATTGGAGCTAGCATATGCAATAACAATTCATAAGTCACAAGGTAGTGAATATCCAATAGTGATTATTCCACTACACAGTGGTCCACCAATGTTATTAAGTCGTAACTTGCTTTATACAGCAGTAACAAGGGCAAAACAGATGGTAGTGATAGTTGGTCTTCAAGAAACAGTCTGCAAAATGGTGGATAATAATCGAGAAATACAAAGATATTCAAGTTTGGAGCAGCATTTAGTACAAATTGCAAATTAATATAATATTATATTAAGGAAGAAACTCAAAAGAAAGTGGTGATAAATGAAACATATATTCTTTCCACTAAAATGTATTGCATGCCAAAGTTTAATTTCAAAAAAATATATACCATATACCCAGAGCGAATTTATTTGTAAAAATTGTTATATGCTTTTGGAGCAACCAAATAAATGTAAAAGATGTTCAAAATTAATTGTTTCAGAAAAGGGAGTATGTTTAACTTGCAAAGATGTCTATAGTGATATTACACAAATTCGTTCATTATATCCTTATTCATATCCGATAAAACAATCAATAGCAAGATGGAAATATAATGGGGTTAGAAAATATGCCAAGGGATATGCCGAGCTATTGGCACAAAGCTATAAGTATGACCCACTAGAAATAGAAATAGATGGAGTAATTCCTGTTCCAGTATCAAAAAAACGTTTTGCAGAAAGAGGATTTAATCAAGCTGAGGACTTAGCAAAAGAATTTGCAAAATTTACCGACCTTCCAATTTGTGACATTTTAGAGCGTCCAATCCACACAAAAGCACAATCTAAATGTGAAAATAAGGAAGAACGAGATAAAAATATTCAAGGAGCTATCAGCCTAAACGTAAATTATGCCGATAAATTATTAAAGGTTAAACAATCGTACCGTTTCATTATTATAGATGATATTTACACGACAGGAAGCACGATAGAAGCGTGCATAAAAGTTATCAGGCAAAAATATGAAATAGCAGATATATATGTATTTACGGTATGCATTACTACTTAAGTAATGGTGTCCAATGAAATTTAAAAAATAGAGAAAATAGAGTTTAAGCTAATGTTAAGAAGGGGAGAAATGTTAAAGTGGATCTTGTATCATGTAAAAAATGTAAAAGACTTGTAGTGCCAGACGGCTTAGGAGTAATTAAATGTTCATCATGTGGTTACCAAGCTGAAGATAAATTAGGAAAATTGAGAGAATATTTATTAGAGCATCCATGTGCTAGTATTCAAGAGGTACATCATAAAACAGGAGTTTCGATTTCAACAATTCGTGATTATGTAAACCATGGAGATATTCACACTGTTAAAAAAATGTTTTAATCATACATCTTAGGGGGGTTTATAAATGAGTGAAATGAATGAATTGAATTCAATGAAGTTATGTCGTGGTTGTACGGAGTTATTTCCATATAAAGGTGGTAAGCAAATTTGTAATGTTTGTAGAAAGATTGAAGAGGAGCAATTCACAAAAATTCGTGAGTATATAAGAACTAATCCAAAATCAACTTTTATGGGTTGTAGTGAGGAAACAGGTGTACCTCTTGAGAAAATAGAAGAATTTATAAATGAAGGACGTTTGGTACTCGCTCCATCAAAAAGATAAATAATCCCAAGACAGAAAAAAGGGATTTAGATAATTATATTTAAAATATGTTCAGGGGGTTTCTCATTATGGAATTAAAATTATGTCGTCGCTGTAAAAGTTTATTCCAATATACAGGAGGCAAACCAATTTGTACAGCTTGTAAAAAAGAAGAAGAACAACAATTTATGGAAATTCGTGATTATTTAAGAGATAATCCAAAAGCAACATTTGTAAGCTGTAGTGATGCCACAGGAGTGCCAGTTAAGTTAATAGAAGATTTTATAAAGGAGGGACGTTTAGTTCTTTCACCATCTTCTCCAATGGCTCCACAGTGTGAAACTTGTGGCAAAGATATTACAACAGGAAGACTTTGTCAACAATGTTTAGATCAATTAGGGCAAGAAGTAAAAGGGAATTTCCAAAAGCAACAACAAGCAAAAGGAATGCGTTCAACACGTAGATAAAGAGAGTTTTATAAAAATAAATAAAAGGAGGCGTTTTTATGAGAATTGATAGTATAAATAGAGCATCAGCAGTATACCAATCTCAAGTTACTCCTACCGTTTCATCAACAACGGCAACGCCTAAAGATGAAGCAGTTTTTTCTGACCATGCTTTAACAGTTAGTCATGCATATAAGGCTGCAAAAGATGCGCCAGATATGAGGAGTGAATTAGTAAATTCAATTAAAGAGCAAGTACAAGCAGGAACTTATGGAGTAAGTACTGATGATGTATCTTCTAAGATTGCAAGTTTATTTAATGTAGAAAATTAGATTATATACCAAGCTATAGCCGTAATATGTTATAAGCTTGGTAAATTTTGACGAGGTGAAAATATGGCTGGAATAATTTTTAATTTATCTGATGTTCTAACTGACCAAATTGAGTGTTATGAAGGTTTGTATACATTATCCACATATAAAAAGACGGCTATTGTTAATAAAGATTTAGATTTATTAAAAGAAGTTACTGCTCGAGAAGAGGAGTTTTTAGGTCGAATAAATATTTTAAATCAACAAAGAGAGTCGATATTAAAGGATATAGCCCTAGTTTCAGCTCTTGACTACAAAACAATTACTATTACAACCCTAGTAAAAAAAATTGGGGAAAGTAAAGACATTTCTATAAAGTTGCTTGCACAAAGAGATGAGCTACACCAAGTGTTAGATAAAGTAAAAGCTCAAAACAATCAAAACAAGCAGCTCTTAGCACAATCCATGGAGTTTGTTGAATATAACTTAAATGCTATCACTTCAACGCAATTTGAAGGAATGACTCCAAACTATTCTAAACCTAAAGGGTTTGGAAATTCTTATGGTGGAGACGATTCAATTAGTTTATTTGATTTTAAACAATAGGAGGATAAAATATGTCATCAATCGCAAGTTTAGGGCGTGCCGTATCTGGTTTAGTGGCAGCCCAACAAGGACTTGAAGTAACAGCACACAATATTTCAAACTTAAATACAGCAGGGTATACACGCCAACAATTATTACAATCAGATAGTTCATATGTAAGTGTTGGTAAAAATGGTGGATATTCAATGCTTATTGGAAACGGTGTTGACTGTGTAGAAATTCGTCAAATTAGAGATGATTTTACCGACAAACGTTTCAGAACAGAAAATTCTGTTTTAAGTTATTACCAAGTACAATCAGATGCAATTTCAGAAATCGAAACAATATTAAATGAACCATACGGAAACTCAATAAGTTCATTACTAGATAGTTTTTGGGGGCAAGCTCAAAAGTTAGCAATGAACCCATCAGGGGTAGAAGAACGTATGACATTTATCCAAAGTGCAGTAGTGTTATTAGATAGGGTAGAACAAATCCAAGATAGTTTACACACTTATCAAGATTACCTAAACAATCAGGTAATATCAGCAGTAGGAACAATTAACGATTTAGTATTAGGAATTCGTGAAGCAAATCAATTAATTGCAGCAGCAGAAATTAATGGAGATAATGCAAATGATTACCGTGACGCAAGAAACTTAATGCTAGATGAGTTATCAACATACCTAGATATAACTTGTTATGAAGATGCGCTAGGTCAAGTTAGTATTCACGTAGAAGGTAGAGTTTTGTTAGATGAGCATTTTGTAAATACAATAGGCTTACAACAAACAGAGCCAATGAGTCCTTATATGAACCCTATTTGGGAAAATACTGGAGAAGAAGTATTTAGACTTACAACAGCAGTAACATCAACATCAGGAAATGATACAGGTGGATTAAAAGCAATGATTATTGCTCGTGGTCTTAGCCCAGCAGATGCAACAACAAGCTGGTCAGACATTACATTAAATGATTATCAAAGTGTTGATGTAGCAGGAAATAGTTATACAATCCCAGAAATTCAAAAGAAATTAGATACTTTTATGACAGAACTTGCAACTATGATTAACGAAAGTTTAGACGGATACGGAATTGGTATCGCAGAAGGTAGTGCAGGTGTTCCATTATTTATTCCAATTACAAATATCCCAGCTTATCCAACAGCAATTTCAGATGACCCTAACGATGAGAACTACATAGATCCAGATTCACCAGAATATGCAGTTGCCTTAGCCACTTATAATGCAGAGATGGAAAACTATAGAGAGTCTATCGGTGCATATTTAACTACAGGAAACATTCAAGTAAATCCAGAATTATTAGCCGATGCAGGATATAACAAACTAGGAACAGTATCACAAGATGGAGATATTAGTGATAGTTCAAAAGTTGAAGATATGTTAGCATCATGGGGAGATGATAGAGATTGGTATGAAACGTATTTAGTTGATGATGATGGAAACATTATGTACGATGAAAATGGAGACCCAATCAAAGATCCTAATGCACCAATTTTAAAATCAGTTAACTTTGCAGATTTCTATGCAGAATTAGTAGCAGAGATTGGGCAAAGTGGTTCTAATTATAGTGCTAAAGTATCAGAAAAATATGTAATACTAGATAGTATCACAAATGAACGTTGGTCTATGAGTGCAGTTTCACAAGATGAGGAATTGGCAACACTTATGAAATACCAATATGCATATCAAGCAGCAGCAAGAGTAGTTAACATTTTAGATGGTATGATGGATACGATTATCAATCATATGTAAAAATTATATAGGGGTAGGATTTTAAAAATCTTATCCCCACTTTTAGAAGATTAATATGTATAGGAGGATTTAAACATGTCATCATTCTCAGAATATAATATAGCCCTAAGTGGTTTATTCGCAGCTCAACAAGGGCTTTCAGTAACAGCAAACAATATAGCAAACTCGGCAACATTAGGATACTCTCGCCAAGTAATGACTCAACAAGCAACATTACCAGTAAGTGGAAACGGAATTGGAATGTATGGGACAGGGGTTGAAGTTACTAGTATTGATAGAGTAAGAAACTCATTCTTAGACCAAAAGATGTGGGCCCAAAGTCCTACATTAGGAGAGTATTCGATAAAAATGGAGCAAACTAGCCTAATTGAAGAGATGTTTGGAGAGCCTAGCGATGAAGGGTTTACAGCAATATTTAATGGTTTCTTTGAAGCTATTGATGATATGAGTAAAAACCCAGAAGACTCGTCATGTGCATATGCCGCACAACAATCTTTAATTAGCTTTGCACAATACTATAATACGATGTCATCAACACTTACCTCTTTTCAACGTGATTTAAACTTTGAGCTAAGTGCTGTAGTAGATGAAATTAACTTATTAGCACAACAAATTCAGAGCTTAAACCAAGCAATTTACACATATGAAATGCATGGAGCTTCAGCAAATGAATTACGTGACCAAAGAGATTTATGTATGGATCAACTTTCGTTATTAGTAAATGTAGAAGCTAAAGAAGTTGAGGTTATAAGAGGTGATGGAAACATAGAATTGCAATACATTGTTTATTTAAATGACCAAACTTTAGTAAATCACCTAGATGTAAGAACTCTTGATGTAGAAGTAAGATCAGATGCGGCAAATGATGGAGATGCAATAAATTTATATGATATTGTTTGGTCTGATGGTTTACCTTTTAATATGGACGATAATAACTTATCAGGAGAATTAAAAGGTATTATTGATATGAGAGATGGTGCAGGAATTACTACATATAATGGAATTCCTTATTATAGAGAAAGGTTAGATAGCTTTGTACAAGGATTTGCAGAAGCTATGAACGAAATCTATAACAGTGATGGAAATGGTGGTCAATTAGTTCCACCACAATATTTATTCTCATACACTGATGAAAATGGAAATATCATATCAGCAGATGACCCAACTTTTGATTATAGTAATATGACAGCTGAAAACTTTTCAATCTCAGCACAACTTTTAGAAGACCCATTATCTTTTAGAACAAACTTTGATCATGTTCCAAATCTTGATGACCCATCACTAACAGAAAATCCAAACCCAGGAAGCAATGATTTATTAATAGCGTTACTTGGTCAAAAGGATAATGATAGTATGTTTAGAGAAGGAGATCCAAAAGATTATATGATTACAATCTTTACAGAGCTTGGAGTAAGAGCTAGTGAAGCAAAGATGTATCAAGAAATTCAAACTTCGGTAGTTAATGCTATTGAAAACCAACGTTTATCAGTTTCACAAGTAGACCAAAACGAAGAGATGATGAACCTTGTTATGTACAATCAGGCATACCAAATGGCTGCTAGAGTGATGAGTACAATTGATGGAATTTATGACTTAACTATTAATAGATTAGGTGCTTGGTAGGATTTATTTGAGAGGAGATTTTTAATATGCGCGTAACAAACGGAATGATACAAAACAATGCACTAATTGCATTAAATTCAAATATGAACAGCTTGGCAACTTTATTTGATCAGATGAATACTCTAAAGGTAATTCAACGTCCATCAGATGATCCAATTATTGCAGCAAAATCACTAAAGTTAAGAGTTGATATTAGTGAAGTACAACAATATCAAAGTAACGTAGAAGATGCTCAAGCATGGTTACAAACAAGTGATACAGCACTTAACAATATGTATGAAATTCTTTCAGATATCCGTACAAAAACTATTCAAGCAGCAAACGATTCAAACACAACTTCTGATAAAGAAGCAATTTTAGCAGATATTAGTCAATTAGTAGAGCAGCTAAAAGCAGAAGCAAACTCAACTTATGGAGGAAGATATATTTTCTCTGGGTATAAAACGAATGAACCAGTATATTTAACATCTGATAGAACTATCTCTCCAGATATGACGATTAAATCAGATATTATTTTGGCAGGGGATACTACTATTGATGGGGTTGAGTATAAAGCAGGAACAATATTAGAAGCAGGGACTTACTTACCAGAAGGAACAGTTATTCCATCAGGAACAGCAAATCCGTATGTAGTTGGGTGTATCGAACAAAATATTAATAACATTTTGGAAGATGCTCTTACTTTACAAAGTGATATTACATTATATGGTGATTTAGAACTTAGTGAAGATACAACTTTGGGTGGAGATTTAATGTTATCAAAATCTATGGTTTTAGATGAGCCGATGACATTGACAGAGCCAATTACATTATCAGCAGCAACAACTATTGATGGAACAACTTATCCAGCAGGTACAGTTTTTGCAGCAGGAACAACACTACCAGCAGAAACACGTATTCCATCAGGGACAACATTACCAGAAGGAACAGTATTACCAGCAGGAACAACAATTCCACAAGGGATAACAATTCCAGCAGGTACAGAAATTCCAGCAGGTACAGAAAACCCAATCTTATTAGTAAGCAATACTCAAGAAGTTACGTATGAAATTGGGGTAGGAGCTACTATGCAAGTTAATGAAACTGGTGTAGGGTCATTCCTTATTGATTTAGAAAAAACTATCCAAGCTATTACTCAAGCAATAGAAGATGATGATGCAGCAGCAATTTCAGCATTAGTTGAGGATTTAGATAATAATTTAGAATCATTATCTTCAATGGAGGCTAATGGAGGTTCTCGTCAAATGCGCCTTGACTATACGGCAAAACGTCTAACAGATAATGAAACTTCATTAGTAATTTTATTATCAAATACAGAAGACGTTGATTTGGATAAAGTTTATGTTGAGTTTAGCTCACAAATGGCAGTATATCAAAGTGCATTATCAGCAGCTTCAAAAATTATTATGAATACATTAGCAGATTATTTATAAAAACCTAAACCATCAGATTTAAAAGTCTGGTGGTTTTTTTATAGTCTTAAGTTAAAAACTTAGGGCTATTTTTTTGTGGGAAAATTTATTTGAAGAGGAGAGAAGGCAGTTGGAATATATGAGAGGTGACATAAAAGTACAATGAGCATGAAATTTGAAAATGGGAAAAGAGAAACAGGAAATAGAGATAGAAAAGGAAATTAGGATTGGGAAATGGGAAGAGGTGAGGTAAAAGGTAAGTGGAATGTTTAGGGATACTAAGTTTTGCACAGTTAATGCATGAAGGCAGGTTTCTTAGTAAAGTTGATAAAAATTTTATTTAAAAAGCTTGTATCTCACACCTAAAGGAATGGGTCTTACGCACTTTTTTATAAGAATATGGTTTGGGATAACTAAAAATTTATAGTAAAAGTATTTGAAATTGGAAGAAATATTATTTTGATTAATTAAGCTAGAAAAAATTTATTTGACAAAATATCCAAATTTTGGACTTAAAATAGGCATTACTTACCTATGATTAGTAAGGAAAATCAATTAAGCCAATTATTTTATAGAGTAACAGCTAAACTAGTTAAATTGCATACTAACTTAATTATGCAATTTACATAAATGGAAAAAATTTCAAATAATTGCTAAAGTTTTCCAAATTACTACACGATATATTTAACAGAAAATATAACTGAGTGTAAAAATATACATATGGTTATAAAGGTGTGGTTTGTTGTTTGAAGTAAAAAGTTATCTTACACTGCTTTACTAGTTTTTATTTCATAGGGCAAGTTACAAATATTTTATTTTTTATAGGAGTTTATATTCAAGGAGGAAAAGAATATGATTATCAATACTAACTCGTCTGCGTTATATGCACATAACCAAATGGGAATTAACCAAGCTAATACAACTACTGCTATGGAGAGACTATCTTCAGGGTTAAGAATTAACAGAGCTGGAGACGATGCAGCAGGTCTTGCAATTTCTGAGAAAATGAGAGCGCAAATTAGAGGTCTTGATCAAGCATCAAGAAATGCTCAAGATGGTATCTCATTAATTCAAACAGCAGAGGGAGCATTAGGGGAAACTACTGAAATTTTACAACGTATTCGTGAGCTAGCAATTCAGGCAGCAAATGATACAAATACAGACTCTGATAAAGAAACTCTTCAAGCTGAGGTAAATGAGTTAACATCAGAGATTAACCGTATTGCAAATACAACAGAGTTTAACACTCGTACATTATTAGATGGTTCTGGTGGTTCTACATTAGACCAAGTAACAGGGTTTGAATTAGGAACAATTACATCAGGAACAACAAGTATGACAAATACACAAGCATCATTCTCAGTTATGACAGGAAATAACAATGCAGGAGATGAGTATGTATTTATCTTAGGAGATAAAACAGTAACAATCACGTTAGAGAGTGATAATAGTTTCCAAGCAGAAATAGATGCACATCTAGCATCTATTGTGGCAGCTGGGGATACTCCGACTGATAAGCAAATAGCTTCATTAACATCTCAATATACTACTATAAAGGGTGCATCAGCAACAATGAATTCAATAATGGCAGCATTAGAAAATGCAATAGCAGCAGATGTTGACTTAAGAGGAAACTTTACTATTTCAACTGGTACTTCGGTAAATAGTTTGTATACTTCAGATGATAATATGGTTAGCACACCAAGTTTTATAATCGAGGCAACAGGAGATAATAGAGGGCAAGCAGTAGCTATAGCAAGTGGACAGAGTGTAAACAATACCGAGGGAATAGTGGCTAATTGGTATCAACAAGGGGAAACCAGTATAACAGCTGCTACGGTGTCCTTTACAATAATGGACGATTTGGTAGCAAACACCTCAGCCAGTGTAACTGCGGCTCTAAAAGATTTGATAGGGCAAGGGTTTACAATTGGAGATACACAAATAGAGTTTTATGATAGCTCACAAGGTGGATACTCAGGAAGTGGAATAGGAGTAGACATTTTGGCAGTAATAGCACAAAACTGTACAGACGGAGAGTCAGCAACAGATGAATTAATGAAAGTTATTGAAACATCAATTAATTCTCAACTTAGCAATTTAGACTTTGAAGTTGAAATAGATGCAGAGTCACGTATGATGACAGTATCAACTAAAGATGGTGGGCAAGGGTTACTTCCTCCAATTGTAACAAATGGTGGAACTAATGATGCTTTAGAAATCCAGTTGCAAGTTGGGGCTAACTCTAATCAAACAATGAAGTTTATGATTAATGCAATGACAGCAAGTGCATTAGGATTAGAAGCAACTGCAGGAACAGAAGGATTTGGAGATACAGCAAATGTAACAAATGGATCTGATAATGCATTTGTAAAAGCAGCATTAGATATTACAACTTCAGAAGCGGCTTCATTGGCTATTGATGCGATTGATGCAGCATTAGAAAAAGTATCATCAGAGCGTTCTAAACTTGGGGCATACCAAAACAGATTAGAGCATACAGTAGCAAACTTGGATACAGCTTCTCTTAATTTAACAGAAGCAGAATCACGTATCCGTGATGCTGATATGGCAGAAGAGATGATGAACTATACAAAATCTAACGTATTAAGCCAAGCAGCACAATCAATGTTAGCACAAGCAAATCAACAACCAAATCAAGTACTTAGTTTATTAGGCTAATATTTAAATTAAGCGTCAGGTATAATATCTGGCGCTTTTTGATTGGGCAAAATTAATAATAAAAATTGTAATATCCTGTTGTTATATGGATTAAATTTTGATACACCTATAAAAAACATAACTAAGATACATCAATTGTCATAATTATATATATATATATATATATATATATATAATCTTAATAAATTTAGAAAATTTAATAAGATTTGCTAAAGACAATATTAAATCATTGCGATATATGTATTAGTAAAAACAAATATACTCAAATATATATAATGTGAATAATTATTTATGTGAAAAAGGTTATTTGTTACATATAGTTAATTATAAAAAAATAATAAATTTTATATTTTGAAGATAAGACAAGGAGTCGAGTTCTCAAATTGATAAAGTATATTATTATAATTAACTAATAATCTAAAATTAATGTTTTATATTCAAGGAGGAATAACAAATGATTATTAATACTAACTCGTCTGCGTTATATGCGCATAACCAAATGGGACTAAACCAATCTAATACAACTTCAGCAATGGAAAAATTATCTTCAGGATTAAGAATTAACAGAGCTGGAGACGATGCAGCAGGTCTTGCAATTTCTGAAAAAATGAGAGCGCAAATTAGAGGTCTTGATCAAGCATCAAGAAATGCTCAAGATGGTATCTCATTAATTCAAACAGCAGAGGGAGCATTAGGAGAAACACAAGAAATCTTACAAAGAATTCGTGAGCTAGCAATTCAGGCAGCAAACGATACAAATACAGACTCTGATAAAGAAACTCTTCAAGCTGAGGTAAATGAGTTAACATCAGAGATTAACCGTATTGCAAATACAACAGAGTTTAACACTCGTACATTATTAGATGGTTCTGGTGGTTCTGTATTAGACCAAGTATCAGGGTTTTCAATGGGAGATATTACATCAGGAACAACAAGTATTACAAATACACAAGCATCCTTCTCAGTTATGACAGGAAATAACAATGCAGGAGATGAGTATGTATTTATCTTAGGAGATAAAACAGTAACAATCACGTTAGAGAGTGATAATAGTTTCCAAGCAGAAATAGATGCACAT
>MDSP01000095.1_pt1 | contig 19532 bp, 17 predicted proteins | sample 1005811 | NCBI WGS metagenome assembly MDSP01 (sample SAMN05526596, study PRJNA338239) | gut metagenome | isolation source: stomach gut content | host: Naso elegans | place: Saudi Arabia: Red Sea | collected 2011-04
ATAGGGGCTACATTTTTCTTCCGCCCTAAGCTTGCGGTTTTACTCTCCCTCAAGGAGATAGTCGTTGAACCTTTTCCATATCTAAAAGACTTAGGAAAGTGGCTGCTAAACACCCATTGTCTATCACCTTTAGTGCCTAACGTAATGTATGTGTCACTCATACACCCTAATTAGATTTTATTTCAACATAGGCTATCCTTACTATTTTTTCTGCTTTCGCACCGTCATAATGTGATTTCTCCACTATTGTGGTTGTAAGGCTTTAGGGGTTAAAAGCAATTAACGTAGAGTACGCACCATTTACATGATACGCAGGGCTTTCTATTTTAAAAATCTATATAAAACGAGATTTTCTCACATTTTTATAGATTTGCTATAACAGTTTTATAACCCAAAGTCATCAACCATACCCCTAAGTTGCCCCTCTTGATGCAACTCCTTGCTTGCAATCTGCACAATAAGCCTATACCTATGCCCGTGTATGTTCGCACACTTACCCTCGTAACCACTCAAATAATGAGCCAAATCAAACTGCACTTCATTTTTTAAAATAAACATAAATTATTCCTCCTAAAAAAGCCCATACCCTCGTAGGAATATGGACTATAAATTAATTATTTTGTAATTGTTCGTCAATCGCCTTAGCAGCTTGTTTCCCTGCACCCATCGCAAGTATAACAGTTGCCGCACCAGTCACGACATCACCACCAGCATAAACGCCTTCTTTACTTGTAGCCATAGTTTCCTCATTTACTATGATACCACCCCAGCGTTGTGTGTCAAGCCCTGGCGTTGTCATTCTTATAAGTGGGTTTGGACTTTGCCCAATCGCAATAATTACAGATGACATTTCCATCTCAAACACACTGTCTTTTTTCTCAACTGGACTTCTTCTACCAGATGCATCAGGTTCACCAAGTTCCATCTCAACACATTTTAACCCTGTCACCCAGCCGTCTTTCCCAACAACTTCAACTGGATTGCAAAGCAATTTGAATATAATTCCTTCTTCTTTTGCATGGTGAATTTCCTCAAGACGTGCAGGCAATTCTTCTTCACCACGTCTATAAACGATATAAACCTCTTTCGCTCCAAGTCTTTTCGCAGTTCTAGCAGCGTCCATAGCAACGTTTCCACCACCAACAACGGCAACTTTATCACCTGTAAATATAGGCGTTGGGCTTTTTGGAAACTCGTATGATTTCATCAGATTTGCTCTCGTTAAAAATTCGTTTGCAGCAAACACCCCATTAAGGTTTTCGCCATCTATTCTCATAAATCTAGGCAGACCAGCACCACTTCCAACAAACACAGCGTCAAAACCTTGCTCTTTAAGTTCGTCAATTGTCATACTTCTACCAACGATAACGTTTTTCTCAATTTTAACACCAAGGTCAATAACTTTTTGAAGTTCTTTTTCAACCAAATCTTTTGGCAATCTAAATTCTGGAATACCATACACCAAAACGCCACCAAGTTTGTTTAACGCCTCAAAAATAGTTACATCATATCCTTTTTTAGCAAGCTCACCCGCACAAGTTAACCCTGCTGGACCAGACCCAACAACAGCAATTTTTTGTGGTTTCGCTTCTGGCTTAACAACTGGAGTTGCTTCTTGTGCCATTTTATAATCAGCAACAAAACGCTCAAGACGACCAATACCAACTGCTTCCCCTTTTTTGTTACGAATACATTTACCTTCACATTGGTTTTCTTGTGGGCAAACTCGTCCGCAAATAGCAGGAAGTGCATTTTCAGTCGTTATAATATCATACGCCTCATCAAATTTTCCTTCTTTAACTTTTGCGATAAATTCTGGAATAGGCACGTTTACAGGGCAACCTTTTACACAAAATCTAGGCTTGCAACCAAGACAACGGTCTGCCTCCTCAATTGCCATTTCGCTTGTATATCCTATCGCAACTTCCTCAAAGTTTTTGTTTCTCACATTTGGGTCTTGCTCTGGCATAGGAACTTTAACTAAACTGTTGTTCATATTAGCGTACCTCCCCTGTCAAGTTGCACATATGTGCCTCTTCTTTTTTATACATAGTTTGTCTTAGCATAGCTTCATCAAAATCAACTTCGTATCCATCAAAGTCTGGTCCATCAATACATGCAAATTTAGTTTGTCCGCCAACTGTAACACGGCAACAACCACACATACCAGTCCCGTCAATCATAATCGGGTTAAGTGATACCATCGTTTTGATACCAAGTGGTTTTGTCATCTCAACAACAGCTTTCATCATAATAAGTGGCCCAATAGCGATAACTTCGTCATACTCATTTCCGTCTTCAACAAGCTTTTTAAGTACATCAGTAACAAACCCTTGAACCCCTTTAGAGCCATCGTTTGTTGCACAATATACATTGTCCGCAAATTGTTTAAACTCGTCCTCAAGTATAACAAACTCGTCAGAACGTCCACCTAAAATAACGTCACATTGTGTCCCAAGTTCAACAAATTTTCTGATTTGTGGAAATAGTGGTGCTGCACCAACTCCCCCACCTACGCCTAAAACTCTTTTAGATTTATGAATTTCTGTTTCAACTCCAAGTGGCCCTGCAAAGTGTGCTATGCTGTCGCCCTCTTCTTTTAATGCAAGTTCTTTAGTCGAAAATCCAACAACTTGATATACAATAGACACTGTTCCATTTTCTCTATCATAATCTTGAATAGTTAGCGGAATACGCTCGCTATCTTCTTCAGTACACAATATGATAAATTGTCCTGCTTCACATTTTGTTGCAACGTGTGGAGCATGTATTATCATTTTTTCAACCATGCTATTTAATTTTTGTTTTTTTACGATTTTATACAACTTTCTCACCTCTACGTAGTTAAAAGCTATGAGCGAAATTGCCCATAGCTTTTGATTTTTTTAAACTTCAACTTCTGTTCCGTAATAGCAATTTTTAAGTAATTCTTCCATTTGCTCTGGAGTAATGCTTCTTGGATTTGATAATGTACAAGCGTCATCAACAGCATGTTTTGCTATTTCTGATACTTTTTCTAAAAACTCAGCTTCATCAATTCCAAAGTCTTTTAAAGTTTTTGGAATTTCTAGCTTCGTGTTATACTCATCAATTTTAGCACAAAGTTTATCTATCAATTCTTGGTCCGTTTCACCTGTAAGTCCAACGTTTTTAGCGATGTCCGCATATCTCTGCGTACCCTCTTTAGCGTTGTATTTGATTACGAATGGTAAATACATAGCGTTTGCACATCCATGAGGAATGTGTCCACCCGAAAATGCTGCACCTGTTTTGTGAGCCATAGAGTGTACAATACCTAAAAGTGCATTTGAAAACGCCATACCAGCCATACATTGTGCATAGTGCATGTTTTCTCTTGCAGTGCTTTCTCCTTTGTATGATGCTTCTAAGTTGTCAAACACCATTTGGATTGCTTTAATCGCTAATGGATCAGTAAATGGAGAATTTGCAGTTGAAACGTATGCTTCAATTGCATGAGTCAAAGCGTCCATACCAGTGTGAGCTGTAAGAGTTGCTGGCATTGTTTCTGCAATAACAGGGTCAACAATTGCGATGTCTGGCGTAATGTTGAAATCTGCTAGAGGATATTTGATACCTTTTTCATAGTCTGTAATAACAGAAAACGCTGTAACTTCTGTTGCTGTCCCTGATGTTGATGGGATTGCAATAAATTTAGCTTTTTGTCTAAGTTCTGGTAGTCCAAATGGAACGATAGCTTGTTCAAAAGTAAAGTCTGGATATTCATAGAAAATCCACATAGCTTTTGCAGCATCAATTGGAGAACCTCCACCTATAGATACAATCCAATCTGGCTCGAAGTTTCTCATAGCTTCTGCACCTTTCATAACTGTTTCTACTGATGGGTCTGGCTCTACATTCTCAAATAATAGTACTTCCATACCTGCTTCTTTAAGGTTGTCAACAACTCTATCCAAAAATCCAAATCTTTTCATAGAGCCGCCACCAACTACAACGATAGCTTTCTTTCCTTTGATGTTTTTAAGTTCGTCGATTGAATCTCTTCCATAATATAAATCTCTTGGTAATGTGAAACGCATTGAATCCTCCCACTAAAACTTAATAGTATTTCCATTCTCAATGGATAATGATATTATACCTCTTTTAGTACAAAATTCCTACGGTAATGATTGCTAAATTTTTAACAAAATTTTCATATATTTTGCCTATTACATACAACTTAGATTATCGAAAAAGTTCAGAAGGCATTTGTTTATGAAAATTTATTTAACATAAAATTTAACATAAAATACAGGGGACGGCAAATGTACGTCCCCCTAAAAAAATTTATTATTAACCGTTTAATAACGCTTCAAATCTTTCGTAGTGTTTTGTGCTTAACACTTTTAAGTACTCTATAGTACACATCATAATTGTTCCAGGTTGAATGCTCTCGTCTGTACCGTGGAAAGTTGTTGATGTCATAAGTTGATTGTCTGGTGTCAACACGTATTTAACTGTTGGATATTCAACTTGGATAGTGTTGATTAGCTCCAAGAAATCTGCTCTTTTTTCCGCTGGCACGTCTCTCATAACCATTGCTTGCATCGTGATGTAGATGCTATCGTTGATGATAATCATGAAAACTTTAGTTTCATCTTTGATTTTGTATGCACTTCTAAACAAAATTGCTTGCTCAAGTTCTTCCTCTTTAAACATTTTCATGCTATCTTTTTCGATTAGATAATCTCTAAATACTCTTGCTTTTTTGTGCTTATTTGTAGTTGCCATTTTCAATTCTCCTTATTTTCTTGAGTTTTTTTCCTCATATTTTTGAAATAACTTTTTAGTAGACTTATGCACTCATCTGCACAAACGTCCCTTACAACTTCACATCTATGATTTAAGAGTTCCATTTCTAGCACATTGATAATAGAGCCACCAAATCCAGATTTTGGACTACTGGCACCATATACTACTGTCGGTATTCTAGCTTGAATAATTGCACCTGCACACATAGGACAAGGCTCTAAGGTGATATATATAACACACTCTTCAAGACGCCAATCCCCTATATTTTTGCAAGCCTCGTCAATCGCCAGCACTTCAGCATGTGCCAAAGCATTTTTGTCTGTGTTTCGCCGATTGTGACCACGACCGATAATTTTGTTGTTGTGTACAATAATTGCACCAATAGGAGTTTCGTCTAGTTCGTATGCTTTTGTTGCCTCAATAATAGCTTCTTGCATAAAAAGCATGTGTTGGCTCATCTTATCACCTAATATTCCTTATTTGTATGTTTTTTATACACAATTTAGTGTTTAAAGTGGCGCATTTTTGTAAACACCATCGCTATACCATGTTTATTACACATTTCAATACTATCATTGTCACGCATAGAACCACCTGGTTGAATTATAGCTTTAATTCCGGCTTTTGCCGCTTCTTCCACACAATCACTAAATGGGAAAAACGCATCCGACGCAAGCACGCTACCATTTACACCATCTTCCCCCAAAAATTCTACCCCGTGCTCAATCGCTTGTTTTGTTGCCCAAACACGGTTAACTTGCCCACCGCCAATACCGATAGACATTCCATCTTTTGCAAGCGAAATACCGTTAGATTTGACATGTTTTACAAGCTTCCACGCAAATAGTAAATCTTCCATTTGTTCATCTGTCGGTTTAGTTTCTGTCACAACTTCAAGTTCATCTTCGTTGTATAGTTCAAAGTTAGCTAGCTGTACAATTAATCCGCCATCAACTTTTTTCATATCCAACGCTTTTGTATTTTGGTATGCAATATCAGCAAGTTCTAGCACTCTTAAGTTTGCTTTAGTCTTTAACACTTCAAGAGCTTCTGGCGTATATGATGGTGCGATAACTATTTCTAGGAATATTTTCACCATTTCATCAGCAGTTTCTTTCGTGATTTCCCCATTTGATACTACGATACCACCAAATATAGACATCGGGTCAGCTTTGTAAGCTTTTTGGTACGCCTCAACAATTGTGTCCGCCGAACCTACCCCGCATGGGCTTGCATGTTTAACAGCAACTATAGTTGGAGCATCATACTCTTTTAACAATTGTAATGCACCGTTTGCGTCGTTAATATTGTTGTACGATAATTCTTTACCATTAAGTTGAGTTGCCTCTGCAAGCGTACCTTTTGTTGCAACTGCTTCTTTATAAAACGCAGCTGGTTGATGTGGATTTTCGCCATATCTCATATCTTGCACTTTTTCAAATGTAAGTGTAAGCTTTTCTGGGAACGCTGTTTGCCCTGCTTGCTCTCTAAGGTACGTTGCAATCATAGCATCGTAATTTGCTGTGTGCTCGAATACTTTTGCACCTAAATAAAATTTTGTTTCTTTAGATACTCCATTATTTTCTTTAAGCTCACGAATTACAACATCATAATCTTGCGGATCAACAACTACAACAACATCTTGACTGTTTTTTGCCGCAGCTCTAAGCATAGTTGGTCCACCAATATCTATATTTTCAATTGCTTCTTCTTGTGATACGCCTTCTTTTAGTATAGTTTGCTTAAATGGATACAAGTTTACAACAACAAAATCAATGTTATCAAGTCCCATTTCAGTCATTTGCTTTTTATGTTCCTCATTGTCACGTATATTTAATATACCTGCATGAATTGTTGGATGCAACGTTTTAACTCTGCCGTCTAAACACTCTCTAAAACCTGTTACATCTGAAATATTTTGTACTGCTATACCTGCATTTTGAAGTGCACTATAAGTCCCGCCTGTTGATATAATCTCAACTCCGTGTGAAACTAAGTTTTGTGCAAATTCTACTATGCCTGCTTTGTCTGATACGCTAATTAATGCTTTCATTTTGTCCTCCAGTTATTTTTTCTTTGTCGCTATAAAACCTATTGTTGCTAAAATAATTGTGCCAACTGCTGTGTACACAAATGAGTCACCAACTAAATATTTTTGTCCAAACAATAACGCTATAACTACAAGTAAATAATTTAATTTTTCTAATTTTCCAGTAAATAAATTGATTAGCACATAAGAAATTATACCAAATGCTATACCTTCCGAAATACTATAAGTAAATGCCATTCCAGAAATAGCCAAAAATGCTGGTATTCCTTCTGCTGCATCATCAAAATCTATTTTTGTTGCCGAACCCATCATCAAAAATCCAACTAAAATTAGTGCTGGAGCTGTTGCAAATGACGGTATCGCCAAAAATATTGGTGATAAAAATAGTGATAATCCAAACAAAATTGCAACTACAACTGCTGTTAAACCTGTTCTACCACCTTCAGTTACGCCTGATGCACTTTCTACAAATGTTGTTGTTGTTGATGTTCCGATACAAGCCCCTACTGTTGTTGCAACAGCGTCTGCAAGCAATGCACCTTTAATTTTTGGCAAGTTGCCATCTTTATCAAGCATATTTGCTTTTGAAGATACCCCAATTAGCGTACCTAACGTGTCAAATAAATCAACAAATAAAAATGCAAATACAACTGCAAAAAATTCCCCTGTAAACACCATGCTAAAATCTAATTTAAATAAAATTGGCTCAAGACTTGGGATAGATAGACCTTGTGAAAAATCTGGTATCAAAGAATAAAATGCTGGATTGCTTGGGTTGTTTGGTATATAAGGTCGGTACGCACCGATTAATTCACATGCAATTCCTATTACATATGTAGAAAGTATTCCCCACAGCATAGACCCTTTAACTTTATTTACCATTAACACAGCCGTAATAATTGTACCTAATATTGCAAGAACTGCACCAATCCCAACATTATACATAGTGTATGCTTCATCTGCAAACAAACTATTGTATTTTGCAAGTTCAAATAATGTAACTTTTGTAGAACCGTCAGCTATAACGATATTTGCATTTTGAAAACCAATAAAAGCAATAAATACGCCTATCCCCGCTCCAACTGCATGTTTTAGGTTGATAGGTATTGCTGCAAATATAGCTTCTCTAACATTAAATAAGGACATAATTAGAAATATAATACCTTCAACAAAAACTGCTGTCAGTGCAACTTCCCAACTAATACCCATTCCTAGTACGACCGAAAATGCAAAAAATGCGTTTAGCCCCATTCCTGGTGCTAGCGCAAATGGATAATTTGCAAAAAACGCCATACATAAAGTACCTATTACTGATGCTAATGCTGTTGCAGTAAACAATGCTCCAGAATCCATTCCCGTTACGGATAAGATGCTTGGGTTTACAGCCAAAATATACGCCATCGTCATAAACGTGGTTATACCCGCAATAATCTCAGTTTTGACATTTGTTCCATGTTCCTCTAGCTTAAAATAATTCATCACTCTACCCTCTTTCTCTTAGATTTTGAGGTGCTCACCTCTATTTTATATTACCTCACAACTATATAAAGGTCAAGGAGCTACATAATTTTTTTACAATTAATGGGTATATAAGGGAGAACGTGTCCATATATATATATTAGAGTATTAAATTCTTAAGGAGGTCATTTATGTCACGCCATAAATTTATAGTTTTAAATCTAAGAGAACTAAAAACACCTGCAATAATGCTTGGGGTATCAATTTGTGCATTTAGTGCATTCTTATTTTTAGGACAAAATAATAATGATCAACCAGCTACGGCACCAGTTTTTGCCTCATCTACAAATTATCAAGATGGTACATATATCGCAAACTTAGCCTTTTCAGATGCTAATATGGATCTTGTTGTTACTATCGAAAACGAGGCTATAGTATCAGTTTCATTGTATGGTTTTGATGATGTTGAGAGAACACTTTATAGTGACTTAAACTCTAGTATTTCATTTATAAATGACTACGTCGTTGCCACACAATCAATTGAACTTCCAGAGTCAGAGTCTATCACTACATCAACAACTATTTTGATGGACGCAGTGCTTGTTGCACTATCGTCTGATCCGACGGCAAATCTTAGTACAACTTATCAGTCACCACTACTTGAAGAATTGCCAGACTATGAAGAAGATGCAACACCTCTACTAACTCCTATTGAAGACCTTGAAAATGATGATGAATTTGAGGGACAAGAATAGGCAATAATTATCCAAAAAATGGCACTTATTTCTACCAACAGAAATACGTGTCATTTTCTTTTTTGTTTTTTCTACTTGTTATTTCCAGTTTTTTGTGATAATATGTATTCTATTAATATATGAGGATTTTTTACCGATAAATTAAAGAAAACCCATAATTTTATAGAATAGAGAGGTACGCGTTATCGAAAATAAATTATTTGACGATCTTGAATTGTCAAAAGAAATGAAAAAAGCTATTAGGGAGATGGGCTTTGAAGAAACAACTCCTATACAACAAGCGGCTATACCTGCCGTATTAGAGGGACTTGATATTATTGCCCAAGCTCCTACTGGAACTGGAAAAACATGTGCATTTGGTATACCTGCCATTGAAAATATAGATGCTGAGGACAAAAATGTACAAGTATTGATTTTATGTCCAACACGTGAATTAGCACTTCAAATCGCAACTGAAATGAAAAAACTGTGCAGTCATAAAAATGATATCAACATTCTTCCAATTTATGGTGGAGAATCAATCGACAAACAAATGGCTGGACTTAGAAAAAGACCTCAAATTATTGTGGGTACGCCAGGGCGTGTTATGGATCACCTAAGACGCAAAACCCTAAAACTTGCAGGACTTAAAATGATGATACTAGATGAAGCAGACGAAATGCTTAACATGGGATTTAGAGAAGACATAGACACTATACTTGAGAGCATACCTGAAGATAGACAATTCTTATTATTCTCGGCAACTTTGCCAAAAGCCATTTTAGATATCGCAAACAAATACCAAAAAGAAAACGCAGTAAGAGTTAACACAACTAGTAAAGAAATTACTGTTTCAACAGTTTCTCAATATTACCTTGAGGTACACGACAGACGTAAATCAGAAGTTCTTGCAAGACTTGTAGATGCAAACCAATTTAAGCTTATGGTTGTATTTTGCAACACAAAAAAGCGAGTTGATGATTTATGCAAAGATTTGATGGGTAGAGGATATAGAGTTGAAGCGTTGCACGGGGATATGAAACAAATTCACCGTGATAGTGTTATGAACAAATTTAGACGTGGTATCGTTGATATACTAATCGCAACTGATGTTGCTGCTCGTGGTATTGATATTGATGATGTTGATGCAGTATTTAACTATGATTTGCCACTTGATGAAGAATATTATGTTCACCGTATTGGACGTACTGGTCGTGCTGGTCGTGAAGGGGTTTCATATAGCTTTATTTGTGGGCGTGAAATTTACAAACTTAGAGATATTGAAAGATATACTAAGTCAAAAATTGAAAAAATGTCGCCACCATCTATGGAAGATGTTAGAAACAACAAAGTGTCTAGCATTTTAAGCGAAATTAAAGATGAAATTACTAGCGGAAAATCAGCTAAAAACTTACCATTTATTCACCAACTAATGGAAGAAATCAACAACGAAAATCCAGAACTTGACGTTACATCACCAGAAGTTGCTGCTGCTTTCCTAAACGTTGCTATGCAAAAAATGGTTACAGGGTCAAATCCAAAACTTTCTACTTCAGACTTAGAAGTTCAAGAGGATAAGTCTAAAAAAGTTTATTCTGACAAAGGTTATTCAAGATTGTTTATCAACCTTGGTAACAAAGACAAACTTGAAAGTTCACAACTTGTGAAACTTCTTGCAAGCAACACTTCTCTTACAGGCAAAGAAGTTGGAAAAATTGATATGCTTGATAAGTTTTCGTTCCTTGAAGTGCCAGCAAAATACGTTGAAGAAGTTATTTATGTATTGACTAAAAAGAAATTCAAAGGACGCAAAATCAACATTGAAGTTGCAAACAAGAAAAAACGTCGCTAATTTAAGAGTCGCTAATTTAAGAAAGGGGCAACTTATATGTACGCTATTGCATTTGACTTAAAAGTCGATGACTTGAAAAAAAGTTATGGCGAACCCTACAATCGAGCTTATGATGAAATTAGACAAGAATTAGAAAATTTAGGGTTTGAATGGACACAAGGTAGTTTATATATGTCTACTACAGAAAAAAATAGTTTAGCAACTGTTTATAAAGCAATTAATAGACTCTCTAGTATCGATTGGTTCAAAAAAAGTGTCAGAGATATTAGAGCATTCAAAGTTGAAGATTGGTCGGATTTTACGGACATAGTAAAAAACTAAGGGGCAAACGCCCCTTTAATTATTTTATTAATCTAACTTTTATCATTCCTGGGATTGCTCTTAATAGTTCAAGAAGCTCATCTTCCTTATCGCTTAACCCATCTAAATCTACAACTGTATATGCCACATCGCCTTTTGATTTATTCACCATATTATCAATGTTTAAGTTTTCATCAGCAATAATAGCTGTTACTCCTCCAACCATTTTAGGGATATTTCTGTGCACTAGTGTAAGTCGTGGCTTACCTGTAAACGCCAAGTCACAATCTGGCAAATTAATAGAATTTTTGATAATTCCATATTGCAAAAAGTCTTTAATCTCTAACGCTGCCATAACCGCACAATTTTCTTCGCTTTCAGGAGTTGATCCCCCAAGATGTGGCATCGCAATCACATTTTTCATGTTTAACACTTCTTCGCAAGGAAAATCCGTTACATATCTATACACAACACCATCTTCAAGAGCTGTTTTAAGTGCATGATTATCAACTAGCTCACCACGTGCAAAGTTTAATAGACGCACTCCCTCTTTCATCTTCGCAAACATTTCAGAGTTTATTAATTGATTAGTATTTTTGTTGTATGGTAAATGCAATGTAATATAATCTGCATTTGCAAGAACCCCATCAATCGTATCAGCTAAAATAATACCTTTTTCAAGTTTTAGTGCTGAATGTACAGACAAGTAAGGGTCATACCCTACAACTTCCATTCCAAGTGCAGTCGCCATATTTGCAACCAACACACCAATAGCTCCAAGTCCAACTACACCTAGTGTTTTGCCGTGTAATTCAGGTCCAACAAAAGCTTTTTTTCCTTTTTCAACTTTCGCCTCAATACCTTCTTGCCCTTTAAGAGTTTTTGACCACTCAATACCCTTAAAAATTTTGCGTGATGAAAGCAACATTCCTGTAAGCACAAGTTCTTTTACTGCATTTGCATTTGCACCTGGTGTATTAAACACCACGATTCCCTCACTTGTACATTTGTCAACTGGGATATTGTTCGTTCCTGCTCCTGCTCTTGCGATGGCAAGCACGCCTTGTGGCATATCATAGTTGTGTAAATCTGCACTTCTTACCAAAATTCCATCTGCTTCTTTCAAACAATCATCAACCAAGAAGTTTTCTGGCTCAAACTTATCAATACCTTTAGATGATATATCATTTATAGTTAAAATATTATACATAGAGTTTTCTCCTTACTTGTTTTTTAATTCAAAATTCTCCATCAATTCAACCAATGCTTTAACACCTTCTATAGGCATCGCATTGTATATAGATGCTCTCATTCCACCAACTGTTCTGTGACCTTTAAGGTTAATCATTCCTTTTGCCTCTGCCTCTTTAATAAATTGCTTGTTTAGCTCATCTGTCGGCAACACAAACGGCACATTCATAAGAGAACGGTCTTTAGGCACAACTGTTCCTTTAAACAAGTCACTTTTATCTAAGAAATTGTATAAAATACTAGATTTCTCTTTGTTGAACTCCTCAACTTTTGCAACTCCACCCATTTGTTTTACCCACTCAAACACAAGTCCTGCAACATAAATTGAAAATGTAGGCGGTGTGTTGTACAATGAACGCTCTTTTGCATGCACATCATATCGTAACATAGTTGGCGTTATATCTCTGTGATTGCCCATCAAGTCATTTCTAATAATCGCAATCGTTACACCAGCTGGCCCTAGATTTTTTTGTGCTCCTGCAAAAACCAATCCAAACTTTGTAATGTCATATTGCTCTGCCAAAATATTTGAACTCATATCTCCAACAAGTGGCACTCCATCAATTTGTGGCAACTTATCATTTGGAATGTGAGTTCCATAAATTGTATTGTTAAGCGTTAAGTATATATAATCCGATTTAGTTGAAAATATGTCTGATGAAAGCTCTGGAATATAGCTAAAAGTTTTATCCTCAGATGATGCAACAACGTTTGCTGTACCATAAATTTTTGCTTCTGCAATCGCTTTTTTGCTCCATTGCCCTGTATTTACAAAGTCTGCCTGTTTATGTGTGTTCATAAGATTTAAAGGTGCCATCGCAAACTGCGTGCTTGCTCCACCTTGTAAAAATAAAATTGTATAATTATCAGGCACGTTCATAAGCTCACGTAACGTTGCTTCTGCACCAAAAATTATTTCTTCAAATACTGCTGACCTATGGCTCATCTCCATAACCGACATACCACTATCTTGATAACAAACAAAATCTTTTTGTGCCTGTTCAAGAACTTCTAATGGTAACATACTAGGTCCAGCCGAAAAATTAAAATATCTCTGCATAAATGTTCCTCCTTGATTATAAATATAGATATATAAAACTTCATATAACTCAATTGATAAAAAAATATCAATATAGATATACTTTAATATATTACATCAAGTTTTAAGCAATTTCAAGAATTTTTTGGTAACTAATAAAGTATTTCATAATTTAACGATTTGTGGTATAATTAATATAAATATTAAATCTTTATTAAAGGGGGAGCATTTATGAACGTGATTTTAGGTATTTTAGTTATACTACTAACTTTTGGAGTAGTTATATGTATATTAAAAATCCAAAAATTAACAAAAGAAAATAGTATTTTAACAAACATTTTAGATACTATTCCATTCCCATTATCTGTTACAGATATGAATATGGACTGGATTTTTGTTAACAAATCTGTTGAAAAAATGTTGAATACTAAACGAGAAAACTTGACAGGAAAAAAATGTAGCAATTGGGGAGCTGGTATTTGTAATACTGATCAGTGTGGTATATCTTGTTTAAAAAAAGGAATGAACCAAACACAATTTGAGCAAGGCGGGGGTACGTTCCAAGTTGATGTTGATTATTTATACGATAATGCTGGGCAAAAAATCGGACACCTTGAAGTAGTAAGTAATATAAGTCATCTTGCAGCAGCATTAAATACACAAGCAGAACAAGAAAAGCTTATTCAAAATATTAATTCTAGTACAAAAACATTTTCTGAAATTGCTACTCAAGTTAGTCACGGTTCTCAAAGTTTATCTGATAACGCTATTGAGCAAGCAGCAGTTATTGAAGAATTTATTGCTCTTATCAATCAGTTATCAAGTAATATTGAAAATAATATGACTCAAATTAACAATTCTAACATTATATCTAACGACGCACGTGAAAAAGCAGCCGTTGGAAACGAACACATGAAAAACATGATTTCTGCTATGGACGAAATTAACCAAGCAAGTATGAACATAGCTGAAGTTATTAAAGTTATAGAAAATATTGCAAGCCAAACAAACTTACTTGCATTAAACGCTGCTATCGAATCTGCACGAGCAGGGGAAGCTGGTAAAGGTTTTGCAGTCGTAGCAAATGAAATTCGTGACCTTGCAACAAAAAGTTCTGACACAGTTAAAGATATCGAAGAAATTATTTCAAATACATTATCAATTGTTAAAAAAGCTCAAGGTATAGTTAATAATACCGACATAGCTTTAAATAATATTGCAACTACTATCGAAGATACTGTTCAAATTAGCACAGAACTTCTTGATAATAGCACAGTACAAAAAAGTTCTGTTCAAGATTTACGTGATGGAACAACTCAACTTACTAACATTATGGATACTAATGTTGCCAGTTCACAAGAAACAGCAGCTATGAGTCAAGATATGTTAATCGAAGTTGAAAAACTTAGGAATTATATTAACTAACAGTTTTATAGGAGAAACAAAATTCTAACGTTTCTCCATTTTTTACTATCTTATTTTGGTATATTACTAAAGTTTATCCATATTTTGGTCGATAAATAGGTAATATATTTTACAAATTTGGCTATATTTATTTAGGAGGAAAAGAGAATATGAATATGTTTTTATTGATTTTATTATTAATATCAATAGGGGTATCGGGGTTTATGGTTTTTCAAAACAAACAACTTAACACAAAAAATGAGCAACTTAAAGGCATTTTAGATGCTATGCCATTCTGTGTTTCAGCAACAGATATCAATACTAAATGGATTTATGTTAACCCAGTAGTTGAAACTATGCTTGGAAAAAAACTTAAAGATCTTCAGGGTCGCCCTTGTAGTGAATGGGCTTGCGAACTTTGTAATACTGATAAATGTGGTATTACTTGCTTGAAAAATGGAGTTCCAAAAACTATGTGGAGACCAGGGGATAGTGCATATCAAGTTGATGTTGTATACATCAAAAACAAATCAGGTCAAAATATTGGATATGTTGAAATCACGCAAGATGTTACACATATTGAAAATTCTTTAACAAGTGCGAAAAAACAACAAGTGGTTCTTGATAAAGTTGCTTCTGCAACAAAATCATTTGCTAACATTTCAGCACAAATTAGCGATAGTTCTAAACATATGGCTGATAACGCTTTTGAGCAAGCAGCAGTTATCGAAGGATTTATTTCTCTTACGAATGATTTATCAAAACATATTGAAAATAACGTTTCATACATTAATACAACTAACGAAATTTCACACACTGCTAAAAATAAAGTTATAGTTGGTACAGACCATATGAAAAATATGATTGGTGCTATGAATGATATTAATACAGCAAGTTTAAAAATCGCTGAGGTTATTAAAGTTATTGAAAATATTGCTAGTCAAACAAATTTACTTGCTCTAAACGCAGCTATTGAATCGGCTCGTGCAGGTGAAGCTGGTAAAGGTTTTGCAGTTGTTGCAAACGAAATTCGTGATCTTGCTACAAAAAGTTCTGAAACTGTCAAAGATATAGAAGATATAATTTCAAATACACTTTCTATGGTTAAAATTGCACAAGGTATTGTTGATAATACGGACGTTGCACTTAGTGATGTTGCTGAAACTATTGAAGCTACAGTTAAAATTAGTGAGCAATTGTTAGAAAATAATAATATTCAAAGAGCTTCTGTTGAAAACCTACATACAGGAACTAGACAACTTAATAATATTATGGAAATTAACATCAAAGACTCTAAAGAAAATACAGCTATTAGTGCAAGATTAAGTCAAGCAATGGTTGAAGAGGTTGCAATTTTGAACGAATTAACCGAATAACGATTATTTTAGAGACTGCCTGTAATAAATTGGCAGTCTTTTTTGCGTTAAGTTAATTTACTATATATGCCGATAAATAATATGGACTAAAAAACTATAAAAACTAGGAGGAATAACTATGACAATTATTTTAAGTATATTGTTAGTAGTGTTTATTGGAGTATCGGGTTATTTTATCATGCAAAATCGTACGTTAACAAGTAATAATGAACAATTAACTTCAGAGGTAACTAGATTAAAAAATACTCCAGCAACTACAAACGTTACACAAGATAAACAATACGTTGAATTAGCACAAAAACAAAAAGATTTAGTTAATAATGTTACAACAAGCGTTAAATCTTTTGAAAAAATTACTTCACAAGTATCTCAAGGATCGGACAACTTTAATAATACTTCAGGTGATCCTGCTCATGTTATGGAAGAATTCGTAACATTAATTAACGATTTATCTAGCAACATTGAACACAACATTTCTCAAATAACTACAACAAACCAAATTTCAAACACTGCAAAAGATAAAGTTGAAATTGGTACAGAGCACATGAAAAATATGATCGGTGCGATGGATGATATCAACTCAGCAAGTTTAAAAATTGCTGAAGTTATCAAAGTTATTGAAAATATTGCAAGCCAAACAAACTTACTTGCTCTAAACGCTGCTATCGAATCGGCTCGTGCAGGTGAAGCTGGTAAAGGTTTTGCAGTTGTTGCAAATGAAATTCGTGACCTTGCAACTAAAAGTTCTGAAACAGTTAAAGATATCGAAGATATAATCTCAAACACGCTTTCAATGGTTAAAATCGCACAAGGTATCGTTGATAATACAGACGCAGCTCTAAGTGATGTTGCAACTACAATCGATGACACTGTAAAAATTAGCGAACAACTACTTGACAATAACAATACGCAAAGAGCTTCTATTTCAAATCTTAGACAAGGAACTAAAGAACTTACAAATATTGCAAATGTAACTGCTACAGCTTCTTCAAATTCAGAGACAATAATTTCTTCTCTAACAGAAGAAGTAGATAAATTAAAATCCTATGTAAAATAATTACATTATGAGACAGCCATTTGGTTGTCCTATTTTTTTTGCATGCATTTGCACACAAAAGTAGGGAGCACCTGTCAGGTTGCTCCCTTATGCACATTTATGATACTTTTAGTTCTAAGCGTAGTCTATCTGCAATAAGTGCGATAAACTCGCTGTTTGTTGGCTTTCCTTTGCCATTGTTTACTGTGTAACCAAACAACTTGTCGATAGTGTCCATTTTTCCTCTGCTCCACGCAACTTCGATAGCATGACGAATTGCACGTTCAACACGGCTAGGTGTTGTGCTGTATCGTTTTGCAATTGATGGATACAATTGCTTAGTAATAGAATTTAAAATATCCATATCGTTGATAGCCATAATTATAGCATCTCTTAAATATTGGTAACCTTTTATATGTGCAGGTATACCGATTTCGTGTATTACGCTTGTAACTTCTGTTTCTAGCGAATGTTTTGTAATCGCTGGCTTTTGTGGTGGCAAAATGTCTTTGCTCATAAAGTTTTGACTTGGTGGAACTTTGAAAGTTCCTTGTGTGTTAAGCAAGTGACGAATTCTAACACTTAACGCCTCCATATCAAATGGTTTGATAATATAGTATTCTGCACCTAACGCTAATGCTCTACCAGTAATTTTGTCTTGACCAACTGCTGATAACATAATAATTACAGGGCGTTTGTTTAATGGTGTATCTCTAAGCTTTTCAAGAACGCTTATTCCATCTAAGTTTGGCATAATAACGTCTAGTATTAATACGTCTGGCTCAAGCTCAAACACCTCTTGACAAGCTTCGTGCCCGTCACCTGCAATACCTACAACCTCCATATCTGGTTGTTTGTTTAGGAACTCTCTTAATATTTCTACCATGTCCCTGCTATCATCTGCGATTACAATTTTAATTTTGTTATCCAAAATTTTTCCCCCTAACAATTTTTGCATTTTTATCTGTAAATATATTCTTATTATACTTAATTATCTAAAATAAATCAATCTATTTTTAGTTGATTTCCTAAAATTTGGTAAATTTTTCTTTTTCTTTAAAAAGTTTCAATTAATATTGTAGATTATAAACTGTTTCAATCATATTTTCAATAAAAATCCCATATCCTGTAGTTGGGTCATTTACAAACACATGGCTTATTGCACCTACTAATTTACCATCTTGAATAATTGGGCTACCACTCATACCTTGAACGATACCTTGCGTTAATTCAAGAAGTCTTTCATCTACAATTTTAATTATCATACCTTTTGAAGGCTCTGTTGAATATTTTGCAACTTTTTGTATTTCTATATTGTACGACATAATACCCTCATCGGTCAAGCTTGCTAAAATTGTTGCACTGCCTTCTTTGACCTCATTTTGACAAGCGATAGGAATAGCTGTATTCGACAAATCATAAATATCTTCTTGTTCCATAACTCCAAAGATACCCCTTGCTGTATTATAATCAATGTCACCTAATCTAGCGTGGTCACCCGTATTAATAATACCACTAATTTCGCCTGGGTTTCCTGCTTCTCCTTTTGTTATACCATCAATTTTTGCGGACATGATCGTTCCATTATCAATAGGTATAAGCTTTTCAAATTCTGAATCTGTTATTCCGTGCCCCAAAGCACCAAAATTACCTGTTTCTGGGTCAATATAAGTAAGTGTACCAAGCCCTTGAATAGTATCTTTTATCCAAGCTCCAATTTTGTAGGCGTCTTCTTCATCTGAAAACGCAGGAACAATATCAACTTCTAAATGTTTTTTACCTCTAGTTATTCCAATCGTTAAAGATTCTCCGTTATTGCCTTCAATATAACTTTTAAAATCTTCTTTGGTTGTAACCTCTTTTCCATCAACTGAGGTTATGATATCTCCTTTTTTGATTTTTCCTTTGCAAGGGTCTATCATCTCATCATTTGATAAAAAACCTCCAGTACCGACTACACACACGCCTTCAGAATGAACTTCAATTCCAATAACTTGCCCTCCTGGTATAACTTCTGTGTAAGGCATAGCTTGAACTTGTACTGTTTTTACGGGTATTGCTCCTAACAAACTAATTTCTAAATTAGTCTGCCCCTCATGTTGTGCTTCAACTACAAGGGGGTCATTTAATTTTACTTTTTGAGCTCCAACTAATATGCTCTCGTTATCTGAAATTAACAAATCATCTGCAATATTTAGTTTTGCCCAAATCGGAACTTCAAAATTTATGCTATACTCACGCCCTACCACTACTTTTATTTCA
>MDSP01000096.1_pt1 | contig 19522 bp, 12 predicted proteins | sample 1005811 | NCBI WGS metagenome assembly MDSP01 (sample SAMN05526596, study PRJNA338239) | gut metagenome | isolation source: stomach gut content | host: Naso elegans | place: Saudi Arabia: Red Sea | collected 2011-04
TTCATCAACGATGTGCAAATCAATTTCAACATCAGTATCTAAATTATCAGTTGCAGTTACTACAGGCATTGTAAATTGGGCAAATTGCTCAACTTCAAACGTTAATTCCCCGTCATAGTGAAGTACTGGTGGCTCATCATCATCAACAACTTCTAGTGTCAAAATCAATGTGCTTTCATTACCACTTTTATCTGTAGCAGTGTACGTAAGAGTATATTTTATAAGCTCTTCGGTACTCATTTCTTCTATAACATTGCCTTCTTCATCTGTAATTACTAATTCTAAAGTAACGTCTAAGTTTGAATTATCCTCCGTGGTTACAACAGGCATAGTAATTTCTGAAAATTGCTTAACTTTTAGCTCAGTTCTGCCTGTATAATTGATAGTTGGAGGCTCGTTATCTTCAATTACGATAACTGAAATTACAACTGGAGAACTTGTGTTACCTATGCTATTGGTAACGCTATATGTCAAAGTATAAACTCCAACTTCAGTAGTATCCCAATCTTCAATTATGTTTCCAGCTTCATCAGTTACAACTCTATCAATTGTCAAACCAGAAGAACGCACTCCACTAAAATATGTGTTCATAAAAGTTTGGATAGAAGCAATTTCCTCATCTTCGTCTTCTGGGTCAGGAGTTTCGGTATCATCTTCATCATCAGAGTCATCTTCATCGTCAGAGTCATCTTCATCATCAGAGTCATCTTCATCATCAGAGTCATCTTCATCGTCAGAGTCATCTTCATCATCAGAGTCATCTTCATCGTCAGAGTCGTCCTCATCATCAGAGTCATCTTCATCGTCAGAGTCGTCCTCATCATCAGAGTCATCTTCATCGTCAGAGTCATCTTCATCATTTCCATTATCATAATCAGCAGCAAGCATTTCTGGATCTTCAAACGGTTCATATTGTAAGACTGTGAATTCAAATGGTCCATCGTAAGTTAAAGTTGGAGCGTTTGGATTTAGGATAATATTTACCGTAATAACAAGTCTTGTAGTAGCTGCCCCTTCGGCTTCAGTTGTGTAAGTTAATGTGTAATATTCATCAAGAATTGAAGTATCCACAGACTCAACAACTTCTCCTCTAGCATTTGTAATTACAAGCTCTGCCGTTTTACCCATGACTACGTTTGGCATAGTAAATTCCTCATTTTGAATTATATCAAAGTGAGTATCTCCACTGTAGTATAAGATTGGTAAATTTTGAGGATTAAAAATTACATATGTTCCGTTTGCCTCAAGTGCATCAACAGCACTAGAAACGTGGTCTAGGTCTATATCTAAATAGTTACCTGAAACGTCCAAAATTGCTAGGTTTGTTAGGTCTGTTAAATCAGTAATCGCACTAAGCTCATTGTATGATAAATCCAAATACGTAAGACTTGTAACCTCTTTTAGTGGAGAGATATTACTTATATCGTTGTATGATAAAGTAAGTGATGTTAGGTAATTGAAGGAACTTAAAACGCTAATATCTGTAAGTCCGTTGCTAACTAATTCTAGCGTATTGAGTCTTGTAGCAAGTTCTAGGCCTGTTAAATCTGAAATAGGCTCATTATGTATTTGCAAACTTCTAAGTTGGTACATTTCGCTATATTGCACTTCTCCGTCACCATTTGCATCTACTTCAGCCAATACAGCATTTTTTAATACATCATCATTAAATTTTACCATTCTCTCAACAATTTCAACGGTAATAGTAAGGGTTCTAACTTGAGCCTCAGCCCCTACAATTGTTACTTCAATATAGTGAATATAAAATATATCACCAATTGTATCTGTTGTTATCTCATCAAGGCTTGGGATATCTTCTAAATCCTCAAAATCCTCTTCCAAATTATCATCAGCATCAGTAGAGATAACTATTGTAATATCATCACTAACTGTTACTCGTGGCATCTCAAAATCATCAAATTGTTCAATTTTTAGGTAAGTATCACCAGTATAATAAAGTGCTGGTCTATCTTTTTGAGTTACATAATGGACTGTTGCTCCTCTTGCTTCTAGAATATTTACCGTATTTAAAACTTCTTCATCGTGTGTAATATCCAAATAGTTGTTAATAACTTGAACGAATGTTAATTTTTCTAAATTTGCTAACGGTCTAAGATCCCAAATTTCATTTCCAGTTAAATACAGAGTCTGTAACTGCGTCAGTGAACTTAGTGGACTAATATCTATAATTGAGTTATTGCTTAAAATTAATTCTGTAAGATTTGTTGCATATTCTAAGCCTGTAATATCTTCAATTCCTTGTGCAACCAAAACTAAGCTCTCAAGCTTTGCAAGTTCTGTTTTTGTAATATTTCCATCTTCATCAAGATCCACAAGCTCTTCTAATGCAAGTCTCAAATTTTCATCAGGAATTTCTACAATATCAGTTTCTTCAACTTCTTCTTCGTCCTCAGTCAAATCAAAGTCATTAAGTAAAGTTGCTTCTCGTCTTGCTGTATAGTTGTCAAAATCATCATAAGACTCATAAGCAAAAGTTGGCCTTACAGATGCAATTTGAGAACCAAACATAATACCAGCTAACACCAAGCTCATACGTTTAGTATATTGTTGTTTCATATTTTCACCTCATAAAGAAATTTAGTTTTTCCTAATATATATATCGTACAAAATGCTGAATTTCTTTCGGTTATTAGAGCTTATCCCAGAAATTAATTTATTATTCAACATAAAGAAAAAAATTTTTAGCGAACGATGTATACCCAGCTAAATTTGTGTATTATTTTTATACTTTTGGACGCAAAAAAGACTTATATATTAAAATATAAGCCGCAAACTTAACTATTATAGAATGAACTATAATTCAAATTTTTTATAAAATTTAGCAAAGTGAAACCCCTCCACTTCGATTATAAACCAGTTTCTTCCTTATTATATGTTTATATAGTCGCTAAACAATCACTTAATCTTGAGAGTATTGAGGAAAGTTCGGCAGCTGTTACAATACCTTGTGGGGATAATGTTAATTCTCCTGTTCCTTTAAATAATCCAGTTTTTATACAGTAGTCAAGCGATGTTTTGTAAATTGAAGTATTGGAAACATCGTTATAGGAGCTAACTCCTTTTTGAAATTCGGTTGTTGGTAAGCTGGCATTAGTTGTTTCGTACAAAACTTGTGCTAATTTTTCTCGGGTAATTGGTTCATAAATCGAACTTTTTAATATAGATAAGGTGTTTGTAGAAAGTTTTGAAGCTACTGAAGCTACTTCATAATACCTATCTAAATTAAATTCTTGAGTGATATATTTTTCAACAGTTACACGATTATGAGAGCTTTCTGTGAAGTTATTTTCTAGCAAAATTTTATCAAGCCCAGCAAATGTTTCTGAAATGTGCATAGGTTGTTTTGGGCTGAAACTTTTTGAACCAATCCCCAAATCAATGCCAGTACTTGAGGAATTTTTTATAGATACGTTAGTCCAATGGCTTGGAATTTCAATTGCAGGTTCTTCTGCTGGGGGACTATCTGTAATAGTTTTTACAAGGAAATTTATATCGATATCAATACTTTGCAAAATATTAGGCATAGCTACAATAGCTCCAATTTCTTTTTTGGTAAAGATGTCGCCAAGAAGTTCGGTAGCACTAGACACTGATATTGGTATTTCTAAATTTGTGTATGGTAAATTGTTTGAAAGAAGAGTTTTTACTTCGGTTTTTTCGGCGTTATCTAAAGTTCGCAAAACTTGCTGAGTTTGTTCTATATCAGAAATTGTTAAATTATATTTAGTGAAAATATTGGCAATTTCTGATATTTGTGATGGTGTCATTTCTTCGGATAAATCTTCCAAAAGTTCGCTTACGTCTTCGGATAAATTTATGGATACAATATTTGGGTCTTCTTTTTGTGAACTATAGGTTATAGTTGTGCCATTATCTATAATACGATTAATAACTCCCAAAGTTGTTGTATCGTTTAAATTTAAAAAGTTGTTTTCTATGTGTAAATGTTTAAGTTTGGGCAAGCTTGCCAAAGGGGTAATATCTCTAATTTCATTATCAGTCAAGTATAAATTTGTAAGATTAAATAAATTTGACAATATAGAAATATCTGTAACTTGATTACCAACTAAGCTTAGTGTTTGCAAGTTTTTTAAATTTTCGAGTGCCGAAAGTTCACTAATTTGATTATTTGGTAGGAGCAAATGAGTAAGCTCACTAAGTTCAGCAAGAGGCTTAAGCTCAACAATTTCATGTCCACTTAAACATAAATCAGTTAGGTTTATAGCATTTTCAAGACCTTCCAAACTGGAAATTTTAGAATTTGCACTCCATTTTTCGGCAGGAAAAGAGGTAAATTGTTCTATTTCATTTCGTTGCAATTTACCGTCAACAAAGCCATCAACTATCCCATCAACAGCTTTTGCAATATAAGCTTCCAACGTTTTATCGGCAAAATAAATAATGTCATATTTTCCGTTATTATCCATTAAAATAGTCTGAATTAGTTCATAAATATTTGGACTTTCATCTAAAGATATATTGTTGACTTCATAATTTTGTTTTAGTTGCGTAGAAAGTGCCTCAACTTCAATTGCTGAAACACCAAGTGTTGAGCTAAGTTGAGTAGCCAATATAACACCTCCTAAGGCAGGGTTACAATCTTTTGTTCTCATAAAATTTTCCTCCTAAACTTTTAGCTAGAGTATTACCAACGCATTACAATTTATTCAACTCTAATTAAAACTTTGCAAATAATGGTAATTATTTTGTTTCAAGTATTCTGTTTGTTATGTAAAATTTTTGCTATAATAATTATATAATTTCACCTAAAGTAAAGTCAATATTTATAACCCTGTTATTTATTGGCACAAAAACAGCCCTAACTCTCTAAGGAATTAAGGCTATTTTTTAGCTACGTTTGTTTCTTCTAAATAAAGATTTAATCCACTCAATTAATTTTTGACCCATAATAAAAAATAGTAAAAGTAATATAATAAATATTATTAAAAGCCCTGTAAAAAATGATGAAATTCCACTTCTTACCCTAGAAAAAAATGAAGGGGAAGTGCTTGTCCCTGTTGAGCTATACGTAGTATTGCTGTTGTTCGTAGTTGAACTCTTGTTTGTATTTATAGTTGTAGAATTTTTGGAGCTAGCAACAGTTAGAGTTTCTAAATCCAAAATATAATCTTCGCCAATAAAAATTTGTTCCATAAAAATTTCCTTTCTTTTAGTTTATCAAATAAATTGTATCGTATATACTATATCAGAAGTTGTATGGTTAATCAATCTAATAATTAAAAAGTGGACAAAAAAGTAACATGAGCATGATTTTTGAAAATGGGAATTTGAAATGAGAGTTAGAGATGATATAAAATTTGTAGTTTGATAAAAAAATTTTGAATGAGATTGGAGTATTACACAGATTTTATAAACTCAAATAGAAATTTAGTCATTTTGCAAAATAAATCTAGAGATTGACAATCGGACAAAAAAGGCACATTAACATGATTTTTGAAAATGGGAATTTGAAATGAGAGCTAGAGATGATATAAAATTTATAGTTTGATAAAAAAAGTTTTGAATGAGATTGGCGCAGTACGCAGATTTTATAAACTCAAATAGAAATTTTGTCATTTTGCAAAATCAATCTAGAGATTGACAATAGGACAAAAAAGTAACATTAACATGATTTTTGAAAATGGGAATTTGAAATGAGAGTTAAAGATGATATAAAATTTGTAGTTTGATAAAAAAGTTTTGAATGAGATTGGAGCATTACACAGATTTTCTCATCTTAAATAAAAGTTTTGTATTTTTGCAAATAAATTAAAAGCTGTAAACACAATAAAATGTTTACAGCTTTTTTGTTATACGTTAAATCTAAATAAGATGATATCTCCATCTTTTACAACGTACTCTTTTCCTTCAACGCCAACTTGTCCTTTTTCTTTGGCAGCAGTATAAGAACCACTTTCGATTAAATCGTTATAAGCTACAACTTCAGCACGAATAAACCCTCTTTCAAAGTCAGAGTGAATTTTTCCAGCTGCACCAGGTGCTTTAGTTCCTTCTGTAATAGTCCATGCACGAACTTCCTTAGGGCCTGCTGTTAAATAACTGATTAAGCCAAGAAGTTTGTAACTTGCGGCGATAAGTTGGTTAAATCCTGTATCAGAAATCCCTAAATCTTCCAAGAAAATTTGTTTTTCTTCTTCATCAAGTTCTGCCAATTCTTGCTCAATTTGCGCACAAATAACAAACGCTTCTGCCCCATCTTTGGCTGCAAATTCTTTTACAAGATCAACATATGAATTTCCAGTAGCTAAGTCATCTTCTGAAACGTTGCATGCATAAAGAACAGGTTTAGAGCTGATTAATCCTAAAGATGCAATAATTAAATTTTCATCATCAGTATCAGTTTCAAATGTTCTTGCTGATAATCCATCTTCTAAATGTGTGTGTAATTTTTCTAGTAATTCAATTTCTGCTGCTGCATCTTTGTCAAATTTAGCGGCTTTTTTAGATTTTGATAGACGACGCTCCAAAACTTCTACATCTGAAAAAACTAATTCTAAGTTTATAGTTTCGATATCACGAATAGGGTCTACAGTTTTATCAACATGAATAATATTATCATCTTCAAAACAGCGCACAACTTGAACTATCGCATCAACTTCACGAATGTGTGATAAAAATTGATTTCCTAACCCCTCACCTTTGCTAGCCCCTTTAATTAACCCTGCAATATCAACAAATTCAACCACTGCTGGTAATACTTTTTCTGAGTTGTACATATCTTTTAGAACATCTAAACGGTTATCAGGCACAGCTACAATTCCTACGTTTGGTTCGATTGTACAAAATGGATAGTTGGCAGACTCTGCTCCAGCTTGAGTTAATGCATTAAATAACGTACTCTTTCCTACGTTTGGAAGACCTACAATTCCTAGTTTCATCTTAAATTCTCCTTAGTTTGTTTAATAAGCTTTATTATATAGGATAAACTAAGCCGTTTCAACAAAAATTTGTCAAATAAAAAGACGTATAAAAAAATATACATCTTTTAGAAAGAATTATTCGTTTTGCCCAACTAAATATCCAAGTGCAAACATTAAAGTTAGTGGGATAATCATTAGTAATCCCATAATACAGTGGTCAGATTTCTTTTTTGAACTTTTTGAGTCACATTCACAAGCGTTATCACGTTGAGCAACTCTGTAATGGCGATATTGAGCATTCCCTTGATTGTTTTGTTGATTTTGTTGTTGATTACGATATTTTGGATTTGGCATAATTTACCCCCTTGATTATTCATGTTATAGTTATATTATGGAACTAAAAAGTTCCTCAAATTATGTTTATTATATTCGGTTATTACGTAGTATAGATGAAGAAGTTGGGTGTCGTCAAGGTCTTTTTTTAATAAAGGGGTTGATTTTTAAAAAATTTTATGTAACTATTTACATTGATTAGCAAAATCGCCTATAATAAATTGGTAAAATAAAAATTGGTAAAATAAAAAAAGGAGGCTATTTGATGCCAAATATTTATTTCCCTCATCTTAATTTGTCGTTTAATATTAACTCTGTGGCTTTTGAGATTTTTGGGCTAGCTATTTATTGGTATGGAATTATAATTACAACTGGGATTGTTGGAGGCCTTTTTATGTCAGCGCATATGGCAAAAAAAGAAAAGCTAGACCCAGACATTGTGTTTGATTTCGTATTATATGATTTAATTTTTGCAATTATAGGAGCAAGAATTTATTTTGTGGCGTTTAACTGGGATTATTATGGCCAAAATATAAAGGAGATTTTTAATTTAAGAGGTGGTGGAATTGCGATTTATGGTGCGATTATTGCATCAGTAATTGTTGCGTCTATTTATTGCAAAATTTACAAAATTAATCTTTGGCAATTAGGAGATATTGCTGCCTATGGATTACTAGTGGGTCAAATTATTGGTAGATATGGAAATTTTGCTAACAAAGAGGCTTTTGGCGATTATACGAATAATGTATTTGCAATGTGTCTACTAAAATCTGAAGTAACTGCTCCACTAACCCAAACAATACTTGATAATATAGTTTTTGAGTATGGTGCAGAATATATTCAGGTTCACCCTACTTTTTTATATGAGTCAATGTGGAATATGTTGGTTCTTGCGTGTTTGCTTCTTTATTATCCAAACAAAAAAAAGCATGGGGAAATTTTCTTTTTATACATTACAGGGTACGGGATAGGTCGATTTTGGATTGAAGGACTGCGTACTGACCAGCTAATTTTAAACACTCTAAATATGCCAGCTTCTCAAGTTGTAGCAATACTTTCTATAATTTTGGGGATTGCTGGATATATAAGTTGTAGAAAAGATAAAACTTTTGATAATTTAATTAGATATTAAATATTTTTAGCACCTGTAGTTTTGTACTATAGGTGTTTTATTTTTATATACCAAAAATGAATGTAGGGTGATTTTGTATATTTAGCATTGCAAATTTTGATAATACGTAATAGAATAAGGAAAGAAAAGTAGCGAAAAAGGGAGCTTTAGAGATGAATTTTGAACATATATCAGTATTGTTAGAAGAATGTATTACAGGGCTTGACATAAAACCAGATGGAATTTATGTTGATGGGACGTTGGGAGGAGCAGGTCATGCCTCTCATATTTGCCAAAAATTAAATAAAGACGGGCATTTTATTGGTATTGACCAAGATAATAACGCCTTGGCTGTGTCCAAAGAGCGACTTAGTGAAGTTGAGCCTAAAGTTGACATTGTAAAAAGTAATTTTAGTGATTTAGATGAAGTTTTGGGACAAGTTGGAGTACCAAAAATTGATGGAATGTTGATAGATTTGGGGGTATCTTCTCACCAGTTAGATGAGGCGAGCAGAGGTTTTTCTTATATGCAAGAAGCAAAACTCGATATGCGAATGAACCAAGATAGCGAGCTTTGTGCCTACAAAGTTGTAAATGAATATTCGGAAGATGAACTTCATGAAATTATCAAAAATTTTGGTGAAGAGCGCTGGGCAAAACGAGTTGCTTCCTTTATAATAGAGCATCGTGAAAAAAAACCTATTGAAACTACTTTTGAACTGGTGGATATAATTAAGAGGGCTATTCCTCAAAAAGCGCGTCAAGAGGGTTCTCACCCAGCAAAACGAACTTTTCAGGCAATTAGAATAGAAGTAAATCGTGAAATTGATATTATTGCCCCAACTATTAAAAAAGCTGTGGACGCATTAAATTCAGGTGGAAGATTATGCATTATAACATTCCATTCTTTGGAAGATAGAATAGTTAAACACACGTTTAAATCTCTTGCAGAAAGTTGTATTTGTGATAGAAATATGCCTATTTGTGTGTGTGACCAAGAGCCAGTTGTCAAAGTAATTAGCAGAAAGCCGATACTTCCAACAAAAGATGAACTAGAAAACAATTCTCGTTCCAAAAGTGCTAAACTTAGAATTGTAGAGAAATTATAATTTTAATATTAGTTTTAAATTATATTTTTGAGTTATTAAATTATAATATGGGGATTATTTCCCCAAATATTTTTGAAAGGAGAGTTCTATGGCAACAAAACGAAAACCATTTAAGTATAGACCATATAGCCAACAAGAATTAATAAACGCTCATATCCGTTATGAAGCTCGCAAAAATGCTGAGCCACCTTTGGTTGTACGCCTCTTTAGAAATAGACATTATGTTGGATTATTTATTTGTGGATTTGCTGTGTTTTTGGCTTGTAGTGGATTTATATATATTAATGTGCAATTTAGCAATCAACAGACTCAGCTACAAAGTTTGAATATCGAATTACAAGAAGTGAAAAGTCGAATTAATGCTACAGAAACAATTATAGCTACACAAATAAATTTGGATTATGTTCGGCAGAGAGCTAGTGAAGAGCTTGGAATGACTGAACCTTCGCCACATCAAATTATTTATTTGACTTTGCCAGAAGAAAGTTATACGATTTATGGAAAATAGACGAAGAACAAAACGACCCCCAAAAAGAGAGGCTACTTCTTTAAAAGAACGTAAAGCTAGGTTGCGTTTGAGGCTTGTGCTAGGAAGGAGTATTTATGCACTCATCGTTTTTGGGTTAATTTTTAGACTTGGATATATTCATATTAATCATGGAGACCAATATGCCCAACAAGTTTTGCGTTCAGTTAGTGGGACTGCCAAAGAGATAGAGGCAATCCGTGGGAATATTGTGGATCGTAATAATAAAGTTATTGCTAATAGTATTATTACATATGATGTGATTTTGAGTCCATATGCATTATTAAATCAATCAACAGAGCTGCAAAGAGACCGAACCTATCAGGAACTTGCATTATATTCGGGTCAAGCACCAGAACAAATTGAGGAAATTGCAATTAATAATCCGAATTCTTATTATAGAGTATTTTTGCGTGATATCCCTATGGAAGATAAAGAAATGTTGGAGGCAAAAGGTCTTTCGGGAATGTATTTTGAGCCTTCATTTATCAGAAATTATCCAAAAGGTGTTTTTGCTGCCCAGCTTATTGGTTTTTATAATGCAGAAGACCAAGGGCAATATGGTATTGAACAGTTTTATGATGACTATTTACGTGGTGAAGTTGGTAGAATTTATCCTCAGCTTCAAACTGGTGGGATAATTATGACCCAAGTTGAGTCGCCAATAAATGGGGACACTATAGTTCTTACAATTGATGAAATTATTCAGCAGTATGTGGAGCAAGTTATGTATAAATATATTGCAAGACTTGAACCATTAAATGCAGCTGCAATCGTTATGAACCCAAAGACTGGTGAAGTTTATAGTATGTTTTCGTATCCAGAATATAATCCTCAATCTTACAACAACTTATCAAGTCAATTGGGGTCATCAAAGTGGGAACAAATGACGTATGAAGAACAGATAGCTCAGCTAAATTGGGCATGGCAAAATTATAATATTCACAATCCATATGAGCCAGGTTCTACGTTTAAACCAATAATGATGGCAGCAGCTATGGAAGAAGGATATTTGCAAAGTGATTTTAGAATGACGTGTACAGGTTCGATTACAATTAGTGGAACTACAATTAGATGTTGGAAAACTTCTGGCCATGGAACTCAAACTATTGACCAAGTTATTGCAAATTCATGTAATCCAGGGGTTATCACTCTTGCACAAAGAATGCCAAATTCAGAATATCATGATTATATGAAATGGTTTGGAATGGGTTCTCAAACAGGAATTGACTTGCCAGCAGAAGCAGCAGGAACAATTCACTCATTATCATCTTTTGGGCCAATTGAAAAAGCCACAACTGCTATGGGACAAACATTTCTATTAACGCCGATGCAATTAGTGACAGCGTTTTCGGCAGTAATAAATGGAGGGTATTTGATTGAGCCATATGTGGTTTCTCAAATTGTACGGGCTGATGAAGGTGTAATATTTAAAAATCAGCCATCTGTAAAACGGCAAGTTGTGTCCCAAGAAACTTCAAAGGCCATAACTTTAATGTTAGAAAAGGTTATTCTTCAAGGGACAGGGGGTCATGCCGCTGTTTCTGGATATCGAGTAGGAGGAAAAACAGGGACTGCCGAAAAAGGTTTCCCGAGGGTTAGAGGGGTTGAGATTGTATCATTTATTGGTTATGCCCCACTTGATGACCCAGAAGTTATTGCTCTTGTTATATTTGATGAGGCAAATAACAGTAGTGCTGCAAGTGCGGCTCCATCGGCTGCATTTAGTGAAATGATGACCTATATTTTGCCATATCTTGGAATTCCGAGTAACCATGCAACTTATTCAACTCAAGTTTCATTATCAACAGTGCCTGATTTGGTGGGCAGTGATATTTACTCTGCAATAACTGAAATTGGGTTAAATAATTTGGATTATGAAATACGAGGAGGAGGAAATATTATTGCTGACCAGTATCCTCCAGCAGGTACACAAGTGCCTATAAGTTATGAAATTACGCTATATTTACAATCAAATGACCCAACAAGTTTGGTAAAAGTGCCTAATTTAATTGATATGAATATTGAGCAGGCGCAACAGTTATTGGGAGGTAGCTTAACTATTGAAGGTGCAACGAGTGGGAGGATTATTAACCAAATCCCTGACCCAGATGTATCTTTAGACCGAAACACAAAAATTATTGTACAAACTGTACCATAAAGGTATATTACCTCCTTTTGAAAAATACACTAGATTAAAGTATATTTTGAAAAGGAGGTTTTTTGATGGAACAAACACCTGTACGACTCAAAAAACGTATATTAGTTTTGGGGTCTATTCTATTTGGTTTGTTTGTTTTCATGTCGGTTCGATTGTGGTATGTACAAGTTGTAAAAGGTGCACACCTACAGGAGCTAGCATTTGAGCAACATACAAGAAATAGAAATATTACTCAAACAAGAGGAACTATTTATGGTGCAAATGGAGAGGTTTTGGCACAAAGTGCATCAGTTTTAACGGTTGGTGTAGTTAGGGCCCAAATCGAAGACCCAGTTCAAGTAGCAACAGTTTTATCTGAAAAACTTGAGTTGGATTATGATACTGTATATCAAAGAGTTACTAGAAGGGTAGCATTTGAGAGAATTGCAACAAAGGTTGACCCAGAAGTTGCAGATGAGATACGTAAATTAAATTTACCAGGGGTAAAGGTTGATGAAGACTCAGACCGTTACTATCCTTATGAAGATTTAGCGGCACATGTTTTGGGATTTGTTGGACGAGATAACCAAGGGATTATTGGACTTGAGGTTAAATATGACGACTATCTAAAAGGTGAAGCTGGTCAAATTTTGATGGAAACAGATGGAAAAGGAATACGACGAGAAGATGAGGCAGAAATTAGATTAGAGCCAACTGATGGATATAATTTGGTAACAAGTATTGACGTTACAATTCAAGAATACGCTCAACAGTCAATTGCAAAAATTGTTGAGGAGAAAAATGCAAATAGAGGTTCTTTGATTTTGATGAACCCACAAAATGGTGAAATTTATGCTATGGCAAACTATCCAACTTTTGATGCAAATGAGCCATTTACAATTAATGACCCAGAACTAGAAGCCATGTGGCACACAATGGACGCTGCAAGCAAACAAACGGCTCTAAATCAGATGTGGCGTAATTTTGCGATAAATGATACATACGAACCAGGGTCAACATTTAAGATTTTTACGGCAGCTATGGGGCTTTCTGAAAATGTTGTAACTCCTGATACTATGTTTACTTGTTCTGGTCATACAGTTGTTGAGGGACTTACTATTAAATGTTGGAGAAGCCCAAATAACCATGGGACTCAAACATTTACTCAAGGTGTCCAAAATTCTTGTAACCCTGTATTTATGGCAGTTGGAGAGAATATTGGAGTATCAGCTTTTTATCAATATATGGTAGATTTTGGATTTATGAGAAAAACTAACATTGACTTACCTGGAGAAGCAGTTGGTATTATGCATAAAGAAGAAAAAATTGGGCCAGTTGAACTTGCAACAATGTCATTTGGGCAATCATTCCAAGTAACACCAATGCAAATGTTAACTGCAGCATCATCAGTAATTAATGGTGGATATCAAATTACACCACATTTTGGAACTCATATTACAGATAAAGACGGAAATATTGTCCAAACTTTGGAATATGAACAAGGCACACAAATTATTTCAAAAGAAGTAAGTGATGAATTAAAAATTATTTTAGAAAGTGTAGTATCAGAAGGTTCAGGGAATAAAAGTTATATACCAGGGTATAGAATTGGTGGAAAAACTGCTACTTCTCAAAAATTACCTCGTGGTTCAGGAAAATATATTGCTTCATTTATGGCTTTTGCTCCAGCAGAAGACCCAGTAGTTGTTGCATTAATTATGATTGATGAGCCAGAAGGAGTTTATTATGGTGGTTCGATTGCAGCACCAGCAATGCAAGGAGTATTATCAAACGTTCTTCCATACCTTGGAATTGAGCCAGTTTATACACAAGAAGAATTAGAACTTGTAGAAACACAATTTGTAGAAGTACCAGACGTTGTGGGACTTACTATTCAACAAGCTAAGCAAGCATTATATGAGCTTGGAATTGTAATAGAAGTGGAAGGTGATGGGACTACCATTACTACTCAATTCCCACAAGCAGGAGCATCAATTAATAAGACGAGCAAAATAATTTTATACACAAATTAACGAAAACTTTATTAATTGGGTGAAGTCGTGTTATAATGGTACAAAATCATGAAATTTATAGGTCAACATATATTTGACTTGAAATATGGATTGTTGAGATATTTTTGTAAACAGTAGGAGTTTCTTCTATATTATAGTAGTTGTACAACGGTAAATTTGGACTAGGGGTTAGGAGGATTAACTCTAAGAAAAGATAACCTATATCATTTTCAAAAAGAATGATTGTGCAATTACATTAATATAGATATTTAGAAACGACATTTAAATTTATATTGTAAACTTAACAAAACCACAACTATTAGGAGGTTAAAAATGCAATTATCAAATGTATTACATGGATTAGACTACAAAATTAAACAAGGGGATTTAAATATTAGTATAGATGAAATTATTTATGACTCAAGAATTAAAACAAATGAAGGGTTGTTTGTTGCAATTAAAGGGTTTTCTAGTGATGGGCATAAATATATTAGCTCAGCAATTTCAAATGGAGCAAAAGTAGTAGTTATTCAAGATGATGTTGAAGTAGAAGGTGATGTAACTGTAATTAAAGTAGATGATACTCGTTACACAATCGCAATTCTTGCACGTAATTTTTATAACAATCCATCACAAAGCTTTAATTTGGTGGGGGTTACAGGTACGAATGGAAAAACTAGCACAACATTTTTACTTGGGCAAATGTTAGAGGCTCACAAACAAAAAGTAGGAATTATCGGAACGATTGAAAATAGAATTGGAGATAAAGTTTTACCAACAGAGAGAACAACTCCAGAGTCATTAGATTTACAAAAATTATTTGCTCAAATGAATGATGAAAATGTTGATAGCGTAGTTATGGAAGTTTCTTCTCATGCGTTAGATTTGCATCGTGTTACAGGCTGTCAATTTGACTTTGGGATTTTTACAAATTTAACACAAGACCACTTAGATTTTCATAAAGATATGGAAAGTTATGCTCACGCAAAAGCAAAATTATTTGGAATGTCTAAAGTTAGTATAATTAACAAAGATGCTGATTTCTCAGAATTGATGAGTCAAAGTGCAAGTGGAGACTTGATAACATATGCGATTGACCAAGAGGCAGATTACCAAGCTATAAATTTAGATATTCAGGCAACAGGAGTTAACTACACACTTCTTTATAATGGGAATTCGTATGATGTAGCTGTTCCGATTTCAGGAAAGTTCACTGTTTACAACACTTTGGGTGCAATAGTTGTGGCTCACAAAATGGGTCTTGACTTAGAAGAAATAATTCAAACTTTGGCTACAGTAAAAGGAGTTCCAGGGAGAATTCAATCGTTTAATTCTAAAAATGGTTATAGTGTAATTGTGGATTATGCACATACTCCAGATGGATTAGAAAATGTTTTAGGAGCAATTGAACAATTTGTAAAAGGAAAAATTATTACAGTATTTGGTTGTGGTGGCGATAGAGATAACAAAAAACGCCCACTAATGGGAGCAGTAGTTGCCAAAAATTCTGATTACACAATTATCACATCAGATAATCCAAGAAGTGAAGAGCCAGAGAGTATTATTGACCAAATAGAAGTTGGAGTTAAGGAGCATACGCAAACTTATATTCGCCAAAGTGATAGAAAAAAAGCAATTCATCAAGCGATGGAGATGGCAAAAGAAGGAGATGTAGTTTTGGTTGCAGGTAAGGGCCATGAAACTTATCAACATTTAAAAGATGGAATAATTCATTTTGATGATAGCGAAGTTGTAAAAGAATTTTTAGAGGGGGAACTTTAAAGATGACTCTTCACATTGAAGAAATTATTAATTGTTTGAATGCAAAGTGTTTAAACCCAGATAAAATTGGCAATACATTAATTACACAAGTAAACACAGACTCAAGAAAACAGATAGAAAACAGTTTATTTGTGCCACTTAAAGGGGAAAATTTTGATGGACATCAGTATATTATTGATGTATTTAATAAAGGAGCAGTAGCCACTTTAACTTCAAATGAAACTATTATAGATGATAGATTAATTACTATTTTTGTACCAGATACAAACAAAGCTTTATTAGATTTGGCAAAATATTATAGCTCAACTTTAGAACGTCCAATCGTTGCAATTACAGGAAGTGTGGGCAAAACTACAACAAAAGAGCTAGTAAGTGTGGTTCTTGCTCAAAAATTTAAGGTTCATAAAACACAAGGAAATTATAATAACGAAATTGGTTTACCACTCACGCTTTTTAATGCAACTAAAGAAGATGAAATAAGTGTTGTGGAAATGGGAATGAACCATTTTGGGGAGATTAGAAATTTAACTCTAACAGCAACTCCAGACATTGCAATTATTACAAATATCGGAACTTCACACATTGAAAATTTGGGTTCAAGAGAAGGAATTTTAAAAGCAAAGTTAGAGATTTTGGAAGGTTTAAAACCAGATGGATTAGTTATTATTAATGGAGATGAACCACTTTTGACAAATGCAGTTGACCCCAAAAATCGTATTACGTATGGATTAGATAATTCAAATATGTATTATGCTACAGAAATTACACATCATAGTACCTCTGTAGAAGCAATTTTGCATACTCCAAAGCAAACTTTTACGGTAAATATTCCATCACCAGGGGAACATATGGTGAGAAATACTTTGGTAGCAGTAGCAGTTGCAGAGCATTTTGATATGTCAATTGATGCGATAATTGAAGGGATACAAGGCTATAAATCTGAGAAGATGCGTTCTCAAATCGACACATACAAAAATGGTATCACTGTTATTGATGATAGTTATAATGCGAGTGCAGACTCAATGATTGCAGGGCTAAACGTGCTTAGTAACTACCAAACTTTGGGTAGAAAAATTGCTGTACTTGGGGATATGTTAGAGCTTGGCGAACATAGTTACGTACTTCACAAACAGGTGGGAGAAGAAGCAGGAAAACTCCCAATTGACATTATTTATACAATAGGAAAACAGGCTTTAGCAATTGGTGATGGAGTAAAAGCCCACCAAACAGAAGTTAAAACTATTCATTTTGAAACACAAGCACAATTTTTAGAACAACTTAGCACGCACATTTTGCCAGCAGATGTAGTTTTACTAAAAGCTTCACGTGGAATGCAATTTGAAAAAATTAACGAAGCCATAGGAAGGGTGAGTTATGATGGATAAATACATTTATTACGCAGCAATTATAGCATTTTTGCTACACACAATAATTAGCCCATTTGTAATACCGATATTACACAAAATGAAGTATGGGCAAGAAGTTAGAGATGATGGGCCACAAAGCCATCTAAAAAAAGCAGGAACACCAACAATGGGAGGGGTAATAATCCTCCTAAGCACAATTGTTACAAGCCTACTATTTATAGCAGATAACAAAGATTTGCAGGCAGTATTATTTGTAACAATCGGTTATGGATTAATTGGATTTTTAGACGACTATACAAAAATTGTTAAAAAACGTTCATTAGGCCTTACGCCAATACAAAAAATTGTGGGGCAACTAATTGTAACAGTAGTTTTTGCGTATCTATTAACATATTATATTGGACTTGACACATCAATTCTCGTGCCATTTAGTGGAGGATTTATGTTGGATTTAGGAATAATATATTATCCATTCTTAGTATTTGCAGTAGTTGCAATAGTAAATGCAGTAAATTTAACAGATGGATTAGATGGATTAGCAGGAAGTGTTACGGTTTTGGTGGCAACATATTTTACGGCAGTAGCATGGGCATTTGAAAGTGGAGTAGCACCATTAGCAGCAGCAACAGCTGGAAGTTTGCTTGGATTTCTTCTATTTAATAGTCACCCAGCAAAAATTTTTATGGGAGATACAGGTTCATTAGCATTAGGAGGATTTGTTGCAGCAACAGCATTTTTATTAAAGATGCCACTATTTATTTTAGTAATTGGAATAATCTATGTACTAGAAACATTATCAGTAGTTATTCAGGTTGGATACTACAAGAAAACTCAAAAAAGATTTTTCAAAATGGCCCCTCTTCATCATCATTTTGAGTTGAGTGGTTGGGAAGAAACTAAGGTAGTAAGTGTATTTGCAATCGTTACGGCTATAATGTGTTTGGTTGGATTTATTGCAATTTAAGGAGGTAAATAAATGAAAGTTTTAGTTATCGGGTGCGCAAAAAGTGGTTTGGGAGCTGCAAAACTCGCATACACACTTGGTAATGAAGTTAGTTTGTGGGATAGCAAAGGTTATGAGGCCTTTGCTCTTGCTACTCAATCTGAAATTGATGATTTGGGTCAAAGAGGAATTGAGATGTTTTTAAACGCAACAACTACACCAAGTGATGTTGATTTGGTAGTATTAAGCCCAGGAGTACCACCAGAAATCGACATTATACAAATCTACAAAAAACAAGGCATTGAGATTATTGGGGAATTTGAATATGCATCAAGAGTATGCAAAGCGCCAATCATGGGGATTACAGGCACAAACGGAAAAACAACGACTACAGCATTAGTTGGAGAAATTTTTAGAAATTATAATCCAAAAACATATGTAGTTGGAAATATTGGAACAGCGTTTAGTGATGAAGTATTAAATATTGATGAAGATGGTATTGTTATTGCTGAGCTTAGCAGTTTTCAGTTAGAGGGAATTTCTCAATTATCTTGTGAGATTTCAGCGATTTTAAATATTTCACCAGACCACCTAAACCGTCATCACACAATGGAAAATTATATTAACGCAAAATATCGTATATTTGAAAATCAAAGTGAAAAAAATATTCTTATTATAAATGAAGAAGATGAAACTTTAAAAGCCTTACAAAATATTGATACAAAAAATATAGTTACATTTAGCTCTATTAATAAGGTAGAAACTGGTACATTTTTAGAAGATGATGAGCTTTTTAGCAATATAAATGGAGAATTAATTTCTATTTGTAATATACATGAATTACACATTTTGGGGAAACATAATTTTGAAAATGCATTAGCAGCTATTGCGATTGCTCAATCATATGGTGTACCAACTGATATAATTCGAGATACACTTCTAACTTTTAAAGGTGTGGAGCATCGTATAGAATTTGTGCGTAATATAAATAATCGAAAGTTTTATAACGACTCAAAAGCTACAAATGTAGGAGCGGCTATTCCTGCAATAGGAGCAATGAGAGGAAAAATTCGCCTTATTGGTGGAGGCATGGATAAGGGTGTAACTTTTGATGAGTGGGTAAAGTTATTTGATGGTAAAGTTGAAACCTTATATTTGATTGGCGAAACAAAACAATTAATTTTGGATACGTGTAAAAAATATAATTTTACTTCTGTAGTATTATGCGAAACGTTAGAAGTTGCTATAAAATTAGCGTATGAACAAAGTAATGAAGGTGAAAATATTTTGCTTTCGC
>MDSP01000097.1_pt1 | contig 19431 bp, 20 predicted proteins | sample 1005811 | NCBI WGS metagenome assembly MDSP01 (sample SAMN05526596, study PRJNA338239) | gut metagenome | isolation source: stomach gut content | host: Naso elegans | place: Saudi Arabia: Red Sea | collected 2011-04
AGATTCACAGGTGAAACAAAAGATAAGTTTGATGAGTGGTTATATTTATTAAAAAATAGCGAAATCGCAAGTACAGCGAAATCAACAGTGATGAACAGAATTGATGAGCAACTAAATGTGCTAAAGATGAGTAAAGAAGAAAGAAAAACGTATGAAAGGTTCGTGGAAAACCAAGTAATACAAGAAACACAAATGGAAACCGCAGAGGCTAAAGGAAGAAAAGAGGGAAGAAAAGAGGGAAGAAAAGAGGGAATAAAAGAAGGTGAAGTAAAAAAGACATTAGAGTTAGCAATTGCTTTTTTGGACGTGCTAGACGATGAAACTATTGCAATTAAAACTGGACTTTCTATTGAAGAAGTGGCAGGTTTACGCCAGCAGGTGTAAAATGATAAGGGGAAGCTCTCATAGGCGATATAAGCTTATGGAGCTTTTTTTGTTGGCGAATATGATAGAGATTATCTGATTTTGTAAAATAGGGTTGACAAATAAAGGGAGCAGAGGTTATAATTTGATATATAAAGTTGTAAAAAACAAGGAGTTATTTCCGAGGTTAGAGCCTGTAAAGCCTTATATTGTAAGGGATTCAGAATGTAACGTGTAGAAATATATGTCCATTAAAACAAGGATTGAAACACAGTAAAAAGAAAGGAGCGATTATAAGTCGCTCCTTATTTATTTTATATTATAACAGTATTAGGTTATTAGTTTAACTTTAACTATTTATCGATGCTATATCTAAAAAACTGTTGACATTTGTTAAATGCTACCATATAATGTATATTATTGGAGGAATAAAATGAACCAAGCAATTTTAACACTAAAAATCGACAAAACACCGCATCAACGAGATGTAGAAAAATTACGTGGTTATATATCAAGTCTAAAAAGTGAAGAAGTATTGTTGCACAACCACATAGATGACTATGACTTCAGATACAAAGCACCGCTTATACAATACAAACTAATAAATAATCAACTAGGCGTTGTTGCATATGACAAAGGCGTACAAATACTTGAAACTATATATCCAACATTAAATACTCTTAACCTAAAAGGTGAAACAGTACCAATCACATCAAAAGCACTTGATACCAAGCCGCTTACCTTTGAAGTTAGCACTCAGCTACACCGATACAAATTACAAACCCCATGGATTGCTATAAACCAAGAAAACTACAAAAGATACCGAGCAGGTGAATTTGACCTAAACCGACAAATGCAAAACAATATATTATCTAATTTTAAAGATTTGGGTATTCGTATAGACCAACAAATCATGTGTAACGGTAAATTTGAGCCTACAACAATTGTACTAAAAGACACGAAGCTTATAGCATTTTTTGGCGAATTTGTAACCAACATAGACATTCCAAACTATATGGGCGTTGGAAAACGCAAATCAATAGGTTATGGAACATTGATAAAAATAGATTAAAAGGGGTGATAAAAATTGAATACTTACACAGAAGAACAAATAGTTATTTCAGCTGGTTTATTACACGACATCGGAAAGCTAATATCCAGATGTGACGCATATATAAAAATAATCGGTGCTGAAAATGGCACACATATGGAAGGTTCATACAAATTTTTACAATGGCTTGATGCACAAGGTATTTTAACAAGCAACCCGATTTTGGAAGAACTTGTGAAACGTCATCATGAGAGTAAGTATATTAAAAAGCCATATTTAGTTGCACATTGTGAAGACGACCACACAAGAAAACTAGCATATATAGTTAGTAGGGCAGACACGTACTCATCTAAAGATAGACGAGAGGAAACTTCAGAAGAAAAGCATGACTATAAATTGCGACCATTAGATAGCGTTTTAGAACATATAAAATTTTCTGATGCTACTTCAAAAGCAACATCAAATCACTACAAGTTAAATCCATTACAAGGTGAGGCGGTTATTCCACAAAGCTATAAAGCTAACACTCAAGACGAACTTAAATCTTTGATAGATAAATTTGTGGACGAGCTTAAAGAGGTAGATAATTCGGAGTTTGATACATTCTTAACACAGCTAGATTTATTGTGCAGAAAATACCTTTGGTGTATCCCAGCTGATACAACTAAAGAAATTAGTGATATATCATTATATGAACATTCACGAACAACAGCAGCTTTTGCACAATGTATATACAAGTATCATATACACAACGGGCTAACAGAAGAAAACATCAAAAATTATGACCTAGATATGTTTGCAATTTTGGCGATAGAGTTTGATGGCTTATCGGAATACGTAGAAACAATCAACACAAATAATAAGGCAACAAAGCGACTACGAGGAAAAGTTGCACGTGCAAACATTATAAAGGAAGAAACTATAAACGATATACTAAATAAATTGCAACTAAGTCACCTATGCAAAATTTGGGAGCAGAACAACAAAGTTTATTTGATACTACCAAACATCGACCAACAAATTGATGTGGCAAACAACATGATAGACGCAATCAACACTAAGCTATATACTGACTTTGACGGAAAAATTTACTTAAATACAGCAGTTATAAAACGTTCTGGTGACGACATTCAAAACTTTAATGAAACTATGTATTATACAGACAATCAACTACAAAAAAATCTTAGCAACAAATGGAATAACCTAATATTAACACAACCTATAACAACGTCCTATGAACATAGCATATCACGCTGTAATGTTTGCGATGATTACACAGTGAAAAAAGGACAAGCATGTTGTGACCATTGTGGGTATGAAATACAGCTTGGCGATATGGAGGAGCGTACGTTTGAGGAGCTTGCAGACGGGGCAAAAGGCGTTAAATATCTAGGTGTATTACGTTGCAAAATAAAGTCGCTTGACTTGTTGTATCAATTTGGTCTTATAGATAAAAAAGAAGATAGCACATCAATATCAAGACTAGGTACAATAAACATGTTGTTGCGTCAATTATTTGTTGATTATTTGCCTAAGACTTTAGGTGAACAATTTGAAAATTGTATCGTTATAGACTCAAACGACGAGGGCATGCTAATAGTTGGAGCGTGGAACGAGATATTTAATGTTGCTAAAGAAATTAAAGCTGTTTTTGACAAGTTCGTAGGCAAAAATCCAGATTTACAACTATATATGGCAATAGATTTATTTAAAAAGAAACAACCAGCTAGGCCAAGCTTGCAAAAAACTATGTTTTTGCTTGAGCAAGGTATGATGAAGGAAAGACCAATAACAATTTTTGATTATGCTACAGATTGGGCAACATTTGATGAGTTGTTGATTGATGGTGAATATGTTGAAAAAGCTATGCAAACAGGCATATTAAGCCAAAGCTTTATATATAAACTTAGAGAATTTGCCGACCAAATGCAAGACTATGGCGAAACACAAAATATGGAAAGCTTGATGTATATGAGCCGTCTAAATTATGCTATCGGACGAAATTTAGACCGACAAAAACACAAAGAAATAATCGCAAAAATTGAAACTTGGTATTGTTTAAAAGGTGACATAAACCTTGATGTTATGCGAAACAAAGGACAGATAATAAAAATAATATTAAACTATGCAGTTTATATAAGAAGGGGAGAATAAGATGGCAGACTACAATAATTATGGTAGAAACCAAGGCGGACGTGGTAACCAAGGTGGAAATGGTCGTCAAGGCGGAAGACCGCAAGCACCAACAGGACCAACAAAAACCGACGAACTATTAAAATTTTTCAACAACGGCTTGCGTAAAGACGGCAAACTACGCCCAGAAGTTGTTATGACACAAGCAAGCAACATGGCAAATCTTATTGCCGAAAGCAGAGAAACTAGGTCACAACTGAGAGCATTTTTTTCAGAATGTAAAGGTATCCAATATAAGATGACAGACGAACAAAGCTTTGAAAACCACGCTCAAGATATATGGATGCTAAAAGCAAAATCGGCATATAAATACCGAAACGGTGCTAGAGATGGAAAAATTAAAGAACCACTATACAAGCTAATAAATGCAGGGGTGGACTACGTATCAAAAGAAAACACATACGAGTCGTTCCAAGATTTTATGAAGTTTTTTGAAGCAGTTGTAGGATACAGCTATAATACAGGAATTGCAGAATAGGGGGGGATAAAATGAAACTTAAACAAATTAAACATATAACAGGTGTTATAACTTTGCAGTCTGGACTTGCAATCGGTGGAAATCAAAGTGCAATCGAAATAGGGGGCAATGACCAACCTATACTTAGAATGCCAATAACAGGTGAGCCGTATATCGCAGGTAGTTCTATCAAAGGAAAAATGCGTATGCTAAGCGAGTGGAACTTGGGCAAAGTGACAGATGGGAAAGTTCATAGTTGTGCAAACAAAACTTGTCCAATTTGTCGTATATTTGGGCATGGCTCTAGTGATGATAGAAACAATGCAAAAGTTGGTCCAACTAGACTTATTGTGCGTGATGCTATATTAACAGACGACTCAAAGCAAAAACTTAGACAACTTAGAGAAACAAAAGGGCAAGACACTGAGCTTAAATATGAAAACACTATAAATCGTCTAACTTCTGCAGCAACACCAAGAAACAAAGAGCGTGTTCCGTCTTCGATACAATTTGAACTAGACATCACATACAAAGTACTAGATATTGATGACAACGGCAAAAATGATGAAGAAAACTTTGGCTATGTGTTGCAGGCGTTAAAACTTGTTACACTTGATGGGATAGGAAGTGCAGTTTCACGTGGTTCTGGTGCAGTGTCTATGGATATTTATGTTGATGGACAACCAGTAGATATTGACACAATACAATTAGGATAGAGGTGAAACTATGAAATACCAACTATATAGATGGGAGTTTGTCGTAAAAACATCTGTATTAACGCCTTTTCATTCTGATACATTGTGGGGGCATATTGTATGGGCTATAAAATATTTGCATGGCGACAAAGTGTTTGAAGAATATTTGACTAAGTTTGTACAAGATGAATACAAGCCGTTTATAATTAGCAATGCTTTTCCAAAAGGTTATTTGCCTTTTATAAACTTGCCACATTCATTTGACAAGCCAGCGACAAAAGCAGAAGCTATATTGCTATCAAACTTTAAAAGCTTAATTCAGCAGGTGAAGTTTGTGCCTAAAGATATGTTTGTGAAAATGAAAAATGGACTTAGCATAGTGGACATTTATAATGAGTATAAAAAAGACCCAGAATATTTAACAAAGCTAGGAATGTTGGACTTTGAGCAATATGAAACAGCCACAAAAAACAGTATCGACCGCTTGACGGGTGGAACAGACGATGGAGCTTTGTATTCGCAAGTTGAAACTGTGTACACAACACCGCTTGAGGTGTATATCAAAGTGCAAGATGACGAGTATATACAAGAGGCAATAAACTATATTGGGCAAACTGGATACGGAAAAAAAGCAAGCACGGGCAAAGGGCAGTTGCAAACGATTTCATTTGAAAAAGTTGACACGCTATTAGACAACACGCACCATACACAAGCGTATATTTCACTATCAAGCTATATACCTAAAGTTGGGGATTATGAAAATTGTTTGCATGCAAATATTAGTTCAAAAAAAGGTAAAATTGCAAATAGCAATGAAGTTAATCCGTTTAAATCGCCATATTGTTATTATGAGGCGGGGAGTATATTTGAAGGTAGCGTGATTGACAACAAGGGGCAGATGTTGCAAGGGTTGCACACAAATTCTGAAGTTGTGCAATATGGTGTGCCATTTATTGTGGGGGTGAAATTATGAAGTCATATAAATACAAATTAACTCCACTAACACCGATACACATAGGAAATGGCGACTCGTTAGAGCCGTATGAATATATAATCAAAAATAACTACTTGTATAAATTTGATGTGTCAGTGTTATATAACAATGTGTCTGATGTGAATAAAGGGCTGCTTAAAGACTCTATGCTTAAAAATGCAGTGCAACTTCGCCAAAGAGTGAACAAGTTTTATAAGGAAGATTATGGCTATACAGCGAAAATTCCGACTTCAATAGAAATCCAAAACTTGTACACTAAAAACTTAGATAAAATAGGAAATCAACTTTTGATACAACAGTTTATATGTTCGATGGATAAAGAATATATTGCAGGGAGTACGATTAAAGGAGCTATTAGAAGTGCGATAGTTCATAGTGAAGGTGCAAAACGAAAAGACATCGACTATGAAATTGCGAAAAAGCCTAGAATAATTTTGGTTAACGGTAGAGAGATGGCTGATATAGACAAAAAATATTTTAATTATGGTACTGTGCAAGAAGACCCGTTTAAAACTGTGAAAGTTAGTGATACGGTTGGTGAGCTGTCGCTTGGCGTTGGGCAAGTGAATGTGCATACTGTTAAAGATGGTACATTTAACAAAGGTGTGCCGATGTATTTGGTGTGTGCATTGGGTAAATTGCAAGATGAAAACGTTAATTCAGTAAGTGGAACGCTAACTTTAAGTGATGAAATGTTGTCAAAAATAAGTAGCAAGTATAAAAAGCTTACGTTGCAAGATATTATAAAAGCAAGCTGGGACAAGGCAGATGCAGTTATAAAAGCCGAAAAAGCTTTTTATATGAAGGCGAACTTTTTAGTTGGACAAGATTTGTACGAAAGACTGGATCAATACTTTGATAAGGTTGACAAAACAAAGTGTATGCCAATACGAATGGGGCGTGGCTGTGGAATGGATAGCACGACGCTAAATTTGGTAAACAAAAATCGTACGCCAAAAACTGACCCGAAATCTCGCATGTTGTTTGAAAATAAATTTCCTATGGGCTGGGGTGTGATAGAGTTTGTGGAATAGTTGGGTTGTTGTATTTCAGGCACAGCAGGACGGAAAAGTATATAATTCAGCAAAAGAAATACTGAAGTATTTGCAACCACATTTGAAAGAGTATAGGGGTTACACTTGTTCGGGATTTTTGAAAAAAGATGAGTTTGAGGCTGGCGAAAAAGTTGTGGCTAGATTCACGAGTTTGAGCAGTGAGGTTCAAGGCGTTATTAATATGATATTGTTTAGAAATAAAGTGACTCATACTACGATAGATATAGATAACAAGCCGTTTTTGGTGACAAATATAGATTTGTGTAATAGCCAATATGCGTATCAGTTTGATGAAACAGCAGATGATGATGAGTTTTCGCCCACGTGCAAAGTTAGATTGTTGTCACCAGCTTTTTTTAAAGTTGGTGATATGTACCGAGCAGAGTTGGTTGAGAAGTTGTTGGTTAGAAATATGACAGCTATGTATAAGAAACATACTGGCGTAAGTATAGATAAAAGTTTGTTGAGTATTGAAGTTGTGGAGCAGTATAAAGTGAGAACTGATGGTAAAGAGATGGTTAAAGGTGAGTTTATCGTTAGAGATATAGGCGTTGAAGTGTATAAGCTTATGCAGTTTATACAGTTTTTTGGGATAGGATATAAAACCGAAGAAGGATATGGGGCAGTGCAAGTTGAGGGCGTCGATTAGGCGTCCTTTTTGTAAATTGTGGTTGACAGATTAAGGAGTTAGGTGTATACTTTTTGTATGTAAAGTTGTAAAAAACAAGGAGTTATTTCCGAGGTAAGAGTCGATAAAGCTTTATATTTCAAGGGGTTCAAAAATTAACGTGTAGAAATACATGTCCATTAAAACAAGGATTGAAACACCTGTACCGCCTTCGACACTCGCTACCACTACAGTAGAAATACATGTCCATTAAAACAAGGATTGAAACGGCTTCACTAGTTTTTGGCGTTTCGCTAGTCTTTTGGGTAGAAATACATGTCCATTAAAACAAGGATTGAAACTGTCTAGTTCTTCAACTCTATCTTTCATTTTATCATATGTAGAAATACATGTCCATTAAAACAAGGATTGAAACTCTGTCTCGAAAATATTTTTCATTTTTTTAACCTTTGTAGAAATACATGTCCATTAAAACAAGGATTGAAACCATAGAGGTGGTCATCGGTCGCCCGAGAAACCCCAAAGCCTGCTATATACTCAAAATATAGTAGGCTTTTTTGCATGCTACAAACAGCTTGACAAACAAAAAAAATTCTACTATATTAAAACTAAAACTATGGATAAGGGGCGTACAAATGCAAAAACTAATCAGGTTCGACTGGGCTATAAAAACTGTCCTACGTAAAAAAGATAACTTCGACATACTAGAAGCATTTATATCAGACTTAACAAATATAGATGTTAAAATCCAAGAAATACTGGAAAGCGAAAGCAATCAGCAGGAGGCACACGATAAATTTAATAGAGTTGATATTTTGGTGAGAGATGAAAATAACAACAGGTATATAATCGAGATACAAAACAACGAGGAAGATTACTTAGAAAGTGTGTTATTTAGCACGAGCAATAAGATAAGTTTAGAGGAAGACTATAAAAACATCAAAAAAGTTATATCTATAAATATAGATTATTCGGAGTTTGATGAGGGGGAAGAATGTATATACCATGGCAAAACTGAATTTGTTGGAATGCAAACAAAAACTAAGCTTAACGAAAACAGCCAAATAATGCTTGCAACATATGAGCCGTATCATGAATATGACCCGAAAGTATTCCCAGAGTATTATATAATAATGCCAAACCGCTTCACTGGTGAAACAAAAGATAAGTTTGACGAGTGGCTATATCTACTGAAAAATAGTGAAATTTCAAGTACAGCAACATCGCAAGTTATGAATAGGGTTGATGAACAACTAAATATATTAAAGATGAGTAAGGAAGAAAGAAAAACGTATGAAAGATTTGTGGAAAACCAAGTAATACATGATACGCAAATGGAAACAGCTGAGGCAAAAGGGCGAGAAGAAGGGAGAAAAGAAGGAAGAAAAGAAGGGAGAAAAGAAGGGAGAAAAGAAGGAAGAAAAGAAGGTATGCAAAAAGGGTTAGAAAAAGGCATAGCACAAACAAAACTACAATTAGCAACAGCATTGTTGGATATTTTAGATGATGAAACTATCGCACTTAAAACAGGACTACCAGTAAGTGAGGTTGCAAGTTTACGCAATCAGGCATAATACAATATTGGGAAGCTCTCATAGGCAAGTATAAGCTTATGAGGGCTTTTGCGTATGCAACTTTTTATTGATTTGGCTAATAAGCCCATGATATAATTGTATATTGCAACTTTTGTGAAAAAATATATTAGAGGTGGAAAAAATGGATAATACAGCAGAAAAGCTTAGACAAATATATGTGGAATATAACCAGCAATGTTTGATGAAAGGCGAAGTATTAAAAGAAATAATTTTAGCTGGGTTAATTAGAAATTCGATGCATGATGACAACAATGTTGATATATTGTTGCACAGTGTGAAGTGTGGTGTAGTAACTAGTGTTATACATAAAGTAAGCTCACCAGATGATAACATACAAATAAATATGATAGTTAATGCACTAGTAAATAATCAGATGTGGAGCGAAGAAGAAGCCAGACGAGTTGTGGGATATTTTGTGTATGCTAAATTTGGCGAATGTGAACAACATGAAATTAGTAAAGTTATTGATATAATAGAAGAAGAACACATAGACGAGAGTATTAAAGATGTTGTTAGCATTGTTGGTGAGTTTGAGTTTAACGCTACTACAGGGATAATTATAAAATATATGGGGGACGGGGCAAGTTGTATTATTCCAGAGGAAATTAACGGTGTTCATATAAAAGCTATTGGCGAAAGTGCGTTTAAAAATTGCTATACATTGACAACTATAGAAATATCAAATAGCGATACAGTAATAAATCTTAATATGCTACCAGACAATATAAAAACTATAATAAGCAATCGCTTGGAGTTTGATTTTAAGCAGGGGACAATTATAAAATACGTTGGAGATGACACCGCATGCATTATTCCAGATAAAATTTATGGATTTGATGTGATAACTATTGGCGAAAGTGCGTTTTGGGAGTGCAACGGGTTAACAAGCGTAGAAATACCAAATAGTGTAATATCAATAGGTGATAGGGCGTTTGGTAGGTGTAGGGAATTGACGAGTATAGAAATACCAAATGGTGTAAAAGAAATTGGTAATTTCACTTTTATGGGGTGTAATGGGCTAACAAATGTAAAAATACCAAATAGCGTTACAACAATAGGAAATAGTGCATTTAGTGGGTGTAGCGAATTGGTAATTATAAAAATACCAAGTGGTGTGACGTTTATCGGTGATTGTGCGTTTGAGGGGTGTAGCAGATTGGTAAGCGTGGAAATACCAGAGGGGATAACAAACATACTCTATAATACATTTGGGGATTGTGCTAAGTTGACAAGTATAGAAATACCAAGTAGTGTTACGTTTATAGCAGATTGGGCATTTGTTGGTTGTGACAAACTAACAAAGGTAAAAATATTAAATGGTGATACGGTAGTAGAGATAAATTCGTTTCCAATTCAAGCAAAAGTTACAAAAGCTAAAACTGCTGATAAGCCAAAAGGTAATATATTTAGCAAGTTTTTTAAATAAAATTAAAAATACAGTTGCGTCAGCAAGTGTAAAATAATATGGGGAAAGCTCTTATAGGCGATATAAGCTTGTGAGGGCTTTTTTGCATGCCAAAAACAGCTTGACAACCCCCAAATTTTCCTCTATATTAAAACTAAAATATAGAATATGAGGAAAAACAAATGATAAGACAATATGCAAACAACGAACAACTATTAGTAACACTAGATTTACTAAACGACGACACAACCACTCTAAAATTAGAAGAAAACATTCTCGTAATATCAAACGATAAGCACACTATTTCGCACAAACTAATAAATCCAGTTGGGGCAACCGATGAAGAACTAAAGCAAATAGCGATATTTAGACAGCTAGTGTCAACTCAAAAGGAGTTTTTTGCCCAGTTTCACGAAATGACAAGCACAATGATGTATATAGGTCAATCTGTTAGAGTATTGCAACAAAGCATGACCAACACGCCAGACGAGAATATAACAGATTTGGCAAGTTCAATAAACAATTTTTACTCATTGATAATAAAAGCGGTAATAGACATCATAGTGCCACTTTTACAACATGAGCAAGTGTCAGGCAAACAGACAGAGCAAATAATTTCAAAGTTCGTTTCAAATTTGGAAGTGTTGTTAAACCAAAACTTGCAACTAATAGTGATACAAGAAGGGCAGCCTAAAGAAGATAAAATTAAAGCAATATTAGAAAATCCACTAGTGTCAACTATAACAGAGTTTTTGATGCAACTTATCCCAATGATGCTTATGGCAAAAACTCCAGAGGAAATCGCAAAGCAAGAGCAACTAATAATAGAGTATTTCATGAAATTTTGCACTATATTAAACGAGATAATAAATACAAATAACCCTGAGCAAATAGAGATAACAGACGCAACTATCAAAGTTATTGAAAACTTGCCACCAATAGGATAAATTTTTCTTGGCTTAGTTCGGCTAAGCCTTTTACCCACACATCTATAACAAAATAGAAAGGAATAATGCCAACATGACGTATAATACCGACAGATACAACGCTACACCAGAACACTTAGAGATTTACCACGACGAACTCAAGCAGCACACAAACGAAGTAATGCAGACTATCAACACAATAAGAACTTCTAATACAACGCCAACCCAACTACAACTTGAAACCATTAATACAAATTTCCAATCTAGTGTAAATGGATACAACGATTATTTCAAGCACACACTACTAAAGCCGTTGTTAGGTACGTTTATAACAAAACTACTAGAACAACTAACTACCACTCAACTAATAGAACTCAAAGATCTAATACTTCATATGGACAAACTTCATACAATCACGCTTGATTCGATAGACAATAAACTTAACGAAACAAAGACACACAATCAAGTTTATAATGGTCTTAATATCATTTACAAGTTAACTAAGTCTATCAACACTCACACTATACACCTAGCGAATTACATAGAGAATGCTATAGTAACTGAACAGTATTTGCATTATCCGAATATTGACAAAATAACTTGTACACCAATGGACTATAATCCAACTAGTGAAATACAAGTTTTTGAACGACTAACAACTTCATTAGCAAAATATCAACCAATATTTATAAACGAAGAAACCAGTCAATATTACCACGACAATCAGGCACAACAACTACAACAACGAGTGTCACAAGCACTGTTGCAACACAAACAACATCTGTATAAGTTTCTTTATATCTAACACAAATTATGGTATAATTATTAGACAATAAAAAAACAAATGGAGGAATTAGCAATGATTATAGTAACAACACCAACAATACCAAACAAAGAAATAGTTGAAGTTAAAGGATTTGTTAAAGGTAGCACAGTTCGTGCAAAACACTTAGGGAAAGACTTCGCAGCAGCATTTAAAATGATGGCTGGTGGCGAACTTAAAGAATACAACGAAATGCTTGTTGAGGCAAGACAAGTTGCAATGGAGCGAATGGTTGAAGACGCAAAAGCCCAAGGGGCAAACGCTATTATAGGACTAAACATAACAACATCGGCTATCGTGCAAGGCTCAGCAGAAATATTAGCTTATGGCACAGGCGTAGTTGTACAATAACATTAGGGGGTATACTATAGTGCACATATTTGGATTTATATTTCAAGGAATGGTATTAGCAGGTAGCGGTATAATGCTTGCTCTTAAAATAAAAGAGCGTAAACAAGAAAAAATTGAAGAAGAAAAAAAGGCAGATGAATACAAAAAGTATTAAACCAACTTCAGACTAGGAAAACTAGTCTTTTTTTATGTAAAAATATACATAATGGGGCTTGTATTATTTTGAAATATATGTTATAGTTAATGGCGAAAAATAAAAAAATCACACGTCGGTAGATGTTGTAAAATGGTGCTTACAAAGTTTTTTACAATCTCACTACAGACGGAGGACATAACCAAGGAGGCAATACAATGGGTGTTATTTCAATGAAACAACTATTAGAAGCAGGGGTACACTTCGGTCACCAAACTAGAAGATGGAATCCAAAAATGAAAGAGTATATCTTTACTGAGAGAAATGGTATTTATATCATTGACCTACAAAAAACAGCTAGAAAAATTGACGAAGCATACGCTGCTATGCGTGAGATTGCTGAAGACGGCGGACAAGTACTATTCGTGGGTACTAAAAAACAAGCTCAAGATTCTGTGAAATCAGAAGCTGAAAGATGCGGAATGTACTACATCAACCACAGATGGTTAGGTGGAATGCTTACAAACTTCCAAACAATCAAAAGTCGTGTTGACAGACTGAAAAGCCTAGAAGAAATGGAAAAAGACGGAACATTTGAACTTTTACCTAAAAAAGAAGTTATCGAACTTAAAAAAGAAATGGTAAAACTTGAAAACAACCTAGGTGGAATCAAAGATATGAAAGGTATTCCAGATGCAATCTTTATTGTTGACCCAAGAAAAGAAAAAATTGCTATCCAAGAAGCTCACATATTAGGAATTCCAGTATTCTCAATCGTAGATACAAACTGTGACCCAGATGAAGTTGACTTCGTTATTCCAGGAAACGACGATGCAATCCGTGCAGTAAAACTTATCGCTGGAAAAATGGCAGATGCAATTATTGAAGCAAATCAAGGTGAAATATATGAAACAGCTCAAGAACAAGCTGTTGATAATATAGAAGTAACTAGCGAAACTCAACAAGAAGAGCTAGTTTAAAAATTAATCTGGAGGTTAGATAAAATGGCAATTACAGCTGCAATGGTAAAAGAATTACGTGAAAGAACTGGAGCAGGTATGATGGACTGCAAAAAAGTTCTTACAGAAGTAGACGGTGACTTAGAAAGAGCAATCGAAGTATTACGTGAAAAAGGGCTTGCAAAAGCTGCAAAAAAAGCAGGACGTGTTGCTGCAGAAGGGCTTGTTAAAGAAGCAGTTTCAGCAGACGGAAAAACAGCTGCTATGGTTGAAATCAACTCTGAAACAGATTTCGTTGCTAAAAATGAAACTTTCGTTACATTCGTAAACAATGTAGCACAAGTTGTATTAAACAATGAAGTAGTAGACGTTGAGCAACTTAAAGCATTACCATGGCCAGAAGACAACAGCAAAACTGTATCTGACGTGTTAACAGAAATGATAGCACTAATCGGAGAAAACTTAACTCTACGTCGTATCGCAAGAGTTACAACTAATGGAACTATGGTAGCATACACTCACGGTGGTGGAAAAATCGTATCTCTTGTTGAAGTTGATAGCACAGCTGACAACGCACAAGAAGTAGGTAAAAATATTGCTATGCAAATCGCAGCAGCAAGTCCAAAGTTTTTATCTAAAGACGATGTTTCTCAAGAAACTATCGACAAAGAAAGAGAAATCCTTCTTGCTCAAGCTTTAAATGAAAATGCAACAGCTGCTAAACCAAAACCAGAAAACATTATCGAGAAAATGGTTGAAGGTAGACTTGGTAAAGAGCTATTCAAAGAAATTTGTCTATTAGAGCAAGAATACGTTAAAGACCCAAGCCTTAGTGTTGCAAAATACGTTGCACAAGCGTTAGGTTCAGACAAAGCAATTACTTCATTTATCCGTTTTGAAACAGGTGAAGGAATTGAGAAAAAAGAAGAAAACTTTGCAGAAGAAGTTGCTAAACAACTACAAGGTTAATTTTGATAAATAGGATACAACTGTATCCTATTTTTTTTGTAAAAAATATCTAGCAAAATTCCAATAATTGTGGTAAAGTTATTGTTGAAGTGGAAGGTGAAAAAATGCGAAAATATAACAGAGTATTAGTAAAACTAAGTGGCGAAGCGTTGGCGGGGGCACAAGGTAAAGGATTTGACAATGAAATTATCAAAAACATTGTAAATCAATTAGGAAAGCTTATAGAAGAAGGTGTTGAAGTAAGCGTTGTTATAGGTGGCGGAAACTTTTGGCGTGGAAGAACCTCAGGTGACATGGATAGAACGAAAGCAGACCAAATTGGAATGCTTGCAACTATTATGAATGCAATTTATGTTGCTGATATTTGCAGAGTTGAAGGACTTGACGCAGTGGTACAAACCCCTTTTGTTATGGGCAATATGACAGAGCAATTTTCTAAAGATAGTGCTATGGCACACTTAAAAAACAAAAAAATAGTATTTTTTGCAGGTGGCACAGGGCATCCGTATTTTTCAACCGACACAGGAGCAGCACTAAGAGGATGCGAAATTGAAGCCGACGTTTTACTTTTTGCTAAAAATATTGATGGGGTATACGACAGTGACCCTAAACTAAATAAAGATGCAAAAAAATACGATAGAATTTCTTGCAAAGACGTTGTTGCAAAAGGTCTACAAGCGTTTGACCAATCATGTGCGACACTTTGCATGGAAAACAATTTATCAATAATTGTGTTTGATTTAAACACCAAAGATGGTATAATAAGAACTACAAATGGTGAACCTATTGGCACAACTATTTATACGAATTAATTTGTTGAGGAGAAAAATGAAATGAAAGAACACTTAAAAACTTATGAAAATAAGATGGAAAAATCAGTTTTATCTTTAAAAGAAGATTTTAGCACAGTAAGAGCAGGTAGAGCTAACCCACACGTACTAGACAGATTAACAGTAGACTACTATGGACAACAAACTCCTATTGCACAAGTTGGTAACATCACAGTACCAGAAGCAAGAATACTACAAATCCAACCATGGGATACAAGCCTATTAAAAGCTATCGAAAAAACTATCAACGAGTCAGATTTAGGTATAAACCCATCAAATGACGGAAAAGTAATTAGACTAATTTTCCCAGAATTGACAGAAGAAAGAAGAAAAGAACTTACTAAAGACATCAAGAAAAAAGGGGAAAACGCTAAAGTTGCAATAAGAAACATTAGACGTGAAGCTATTGACGCATTCAAAAAAATGCAAAAAAACAGCGAAATTACTGAAGATGAGTTGAGCGGAGCAGAAGCAGACATACAAAAATTAACTGATAAATTTGTAGATGAGATTGATAAACAGATAGAGTCAAAAAATAAAGAGATATTATCTGTATAAATAAAAAGCTCCTCCATTTGAGGGGCTTTTTATGCTATTTAGGGAGGATATTTTATGCATGTTGCAATAATAATGGACGGAAACGGTCGTTGGGCGACCAAAAATAATTTATCACGTAATGAAGGACATAAGGAAGGAAGCGACGTTTTAAAAACTATAATAGACTATGCAAATAAAAGAAATGTTGACTATTTAACAGTGTATGCATTTTCTACCGAAAATTGGAATAGACCAAAAGATGAAGTTGATGGACTTATGAAGTTGCTAGAAAACTACTTAACTAGAGCGATTAGACAAGCAAAAAAAGATGATGCTAAAATACGTGTTATAGGGACAAAAGATAACTTATCAAAATCTATAATAGATAAGATGAATAAACTAGAAGAAGTTACAAAAAATAATACAGGTGTATATGTGTTGTTTGCTATAAATTATGGTGGTCGAGATGAAATAATTAGAGCTTGCACAAAAATTGCTAACGATAAAGCAAGCGGCAAAATTAATAACATTACAGAGCAAATTTTTAATAGCTATTTGGATACACATGACATTCCAGACCCAGATTTACTTATACGTACAAGTGGTGAAATGCGTACAAGTAACTTTTTGCCGTGGCAATTAGCGTACACTGAATTTTATTTTACAGAGAAACTGTGGCCAGATTTTACAAAAAAAGATTTTGATGAAGCTTTGGAAGTGTATTCTTTAAGAAAAAGACGCTTTGGAAAAAGTGAATAAGGAGTTGAATTGATGCTTACTAGAATTTTGACAGGTGTTGTAGGTATACCCGTTGCTGTTTGGATTATTATGAGCGGTGGATGGTTGATGCAAGGTGTTGGAGTTGCACTTGGTGTAATTGCGATGTATGAATATTTTAGAGCAGTATCAAAGACGTATAAGCCTATGCAACTAATAGGTATAGTATCAGTTGGGTTATTTCTTGTAGGATATTCATACTTATATGAATTTTATGCTTTGTTTATTTCAGCGGTTGTAGTAGCAATGTTAATAACAAACGTCATATGTTACCCAAAATACAACATCGCAGATATTGCAGTAACTTTGTTTGGCGTAGTTTATATTGGCGTATTGCTTGGAATGATAATATCTATACGTGACTTACCAAATGGAATATTTTGGGTAATTTTACTATTTATATGTGCTTGGGGTAGTGATACTTGTGCATATTTTGCAGGAAGATTTTTGGGCAAAAGAAAGCTTGCTCCAAAGTTAAGCCCTAAAAAAACTGTTGAAGGAGCTATAGGTGGAGCTATAGGCGCAGGGGCTATAGTATTTATATATGTAACTGTGTTGTCTAACCTAGAAAAAATAGTAGTGTCTAGTTCGGATATTATGTTGCTGGTAGGCATAGGGTGCATAGGTGCTATATTGTCGCAATTTGGTGACCTTGCAGCGTCATCGATTAAACGTAGTGTAGATGTTAAAGATTTTGGACATCTATTTCCTGGGCATGGAGGGATACTGGATAGGTTTGATAGTATTTTGCTAATATCACCGCTTATATATTGCGTTGCTACGATGATTTTACCGTTATAGATTTGGAGGGAATTAATGAAAAAAATTGCAATATTAGGTTCAACAGGCTCGATAGGGACACAGGCTTTGGACGTAATTGAAAGAGATAGTGGGCTACAAGTTGTGGGACTAACTACTAACACACAAATTGATTTGTTGGAGAAGCAAATTATAAAGTTTAGACCTAAGTTGGTTGCTGTTATGGATAAAGATAAAGCAAAAATTTTGCAAGATAAAATAAGACATTTGGACATAGAAGTTGTGTCTGGCTTAGAAGGGCTTATCCAAGTTGGGGCACATACTGGAGCAGACTTGCTTATAACAGCAGTTGTAGGAATGGTGGGGCTTTTGCCAACGATAGAGGCAATAAAAAATAACATTGACATTGCTCTTGCAAACAAAGAAACGCTTGTTGTTGCAGGTGAAATTGTTATGAATTTAGCCAAAGAAAAAGGTGTAAGTATACTTCCAGTTGATAGCGAACATTCGGCTATTTTTCAGTGTTTACTTGCGGGAAAACAAGCCGAAGTAAGTAGGCTTATATTAACTGCATCAGGCGGTCCGTTTAGGACGTGTACAAAAGAACAGCTTGAACATGTGACTCTTGAACAAGCATTAAAACACCCAAATTGGAGTATGGGGAGCAAAATAACGATAGACTCTGCAACGCTTATGAATAAAGGGCTTGAAGTTATTGAGGCAAGTCATTTGTTTAATATGAGTGTAGATAAAATAGATGTTGTAGTTCACAAAGAAAGCATTATACATTCTATGGTTGAATATGTTGACGGCTCAACGATAGCCCAACTTGGTATGCCAGATATGAGACACCCTATTGATTATGCGATACATTATCCAAACCGAGCAGATGCACCGTATATACCAAAGCTTGACCTTGTGAAAATTGGCAGTTTGAATTTTGAAGCTCCTAAAAAAGAAATGTTCCCTTGTTTGACGTTTGCTTATGATGCAATAGCTGAGGGGGGGACTAAGCCAGCTGTTCTTAATGCAGCAAATGAAGTTGCAGTTGCTAAATTTTTAAATAAGGAAATTAGTTTTGTCCAAATTCCTAAACTTATACATAAAGTGATGGAAAAACACATATGTATATTTAGACCAAGCCTTGAACAAATTATAGAAGCAGATGAATGGACAAGAAAATATTGTAGGGAAGAGGCGAGAGTATGACACAAATATTAATTTTTGTAATAATGTTTGCCACAATTGTAGTAGTTCATGAGTGGGGACATTTTATAGCCGCAAAAAAGATGGACGTACAAGTTAATGAATTTGCTATCGGTATGGGACCAAAACTTTGGAGCAAACAAAAAGGCGAAACATTATACACATTGCGTTTGTTACCGATAGGTGGATTTTGTGCGATGGAAGGCGAAAATGAAGAATCAACCAATGAACGTGCGCTATGTGCAAAAAGTCCAGCACAGAGAATGATAATTTTTGTGGCTGGAGCTTTTATGAATTTTATTTTGACATGGGTGCTATTAAGTTTATTTATAAGTTATCAAGGGTATAATACTAATGTAGTAAGTAGTTTGCTTGAAAATTCTCCAATTGCACAAGCAGGAGTACAACCTGGCGAAACTATTGTATCGATAAATGGTGTACAAGTTGAAACTCAACAAGAAATTTTGGAGCAAGTTACAACTCCAGACATTCCATACAGCGTTGTTATACAAGCTATTGATGGGCAAACTAGAACACTTCAAATAGTTGCTGCTGCAAGAGAAGGTGGAGGAGCTGCACTTGGATTTTATCCAACAACGCAACGTTTAGGAATAATTAGCAGTATCGGAACAGGATTAACAGGAACTTTCCAAATGATAGGCGATGTGTTTAGCGGATTTGCAAATATTATTACTGGTATGGTTGGTGTTGATGAACTTGCTGGA
>MDSP01000098.1_pt1 | contig 19389 bp, 27 predicted proteins | sample 1005811 | NCBI WGS metagenome assembly MDSP01 (sample SAMN05526596, study PRJNA338239) | gut metagenome | isolation source: stomach gut content | host: Naso elegans | place: Saudi Arabia: Red Sea | collected 2011-04
AGTACATATGAAACAAATGTTTCTCAGATACAGTTAAGAAATATTAAAACAATTAAAACTTTTGGAGAAATGTAGGCCAGTGTCACGCTACTGTGACTAAGAGTGCTGCGTGATTTTGAAAAAATATCTAACTGCAATTATTAAACATATTAAAATGATTGTTATGATTTTTGCAGGGATCTGTACCAAACTAAGATGTTTTCTTAAGTGTGTGGAATATGATATGACTCTGCAGCAGGGCAATATTTGAACAGAAATGGTATTTAAACATACATTTCTCCTTTAACAAATTGCACCTCCCTAGGATTTAAAAATATCAGTAAATCAGACTGCAATTTTACATGTCAATTAATTGTGCAGCACTGGTGGCCTGTCAGCAGTTCAGATCAAGCAGAGCTAAACAACCCTGTCATTAGGGATTACAAAGATGCTAATTTGCATTTGCGAATGCACAGGCACTCCCACCGTAACCCTAACCCACCACACAAGCCTGTGCTTAATGTTCAGAATCTGAAAAGCTGTCATCTTATTGTAAAAAAGTTAGTTATTAACATCTGAGAACACCTGCATTAAAGATTATCATGATGACTGGGTTACAAGGACTTTTGTTTCCTGTACTGTTCCTGTTGGCTCAGAGAGTACTTCGCTTCAATTATCTCCATCACTGCCATATTTCCTTTATTCTCAGTGACTGCTGTTTTACAATCTCTAATTAGACGAATGCTGCATTCTATTACTGTGCTTATTAAACACTGTCACAGACAGCATAGTTAACCTTTTAAAGAGATGTTCACTTACACTTAAAACACTATCTAAAACATTATTGAAAAATCCCATGTGGCTTTCTCCTTTTGGTAAAAATTGGATACTTTAATTATTGACATAAAAGGTGCATCTCATACATCAAATTTGAAATATTTATAAGAGAATAACCCTATGACTCCAAAAGTAATAGCAATACAATCACATGACGATTACACACTAACGCTAACATTTGCCGATGGATTAGTAAAAAGATACGATTGTACCCATTTATTAAACCACGGTATGTTTAAAATTCTTAATAGCTTACCTAAGTTTCACAGTATTATTATTGATTCAGATGGTATTTGATCAAACAGAATTGACATATACAAAGATGTACTGTATCTAGATGGAATAATAATAAACACGCAAAAAGAGTAGTGACTTATACAGTTGCTACTCTTTTTGTATGTAACGACTTGATAATATCCCCACCACCAAGTATAATAATTCAAGAGGTGATATAAATGTATAAACTAATGGCTAACATCAACAAAGAGTTTGATGGTCAATGGATATTTATGATAAACTGTCAAAAAGACGATAACGGTAAAATTATAGGTGGCGAGGTTGTACTTAATAGTGAAAGTCGAGATAAAGTAATTCGAGAAATGGCACAATATATGCATGAAGATAGCGAAACATACATTCGTTATATAGGGGATATTCCAGAAGGGATAAGTGTAATATTATGAAACAATATAATGTTCCAATGGAATTAATGGGAAATATATTAATGTTAGATGTAAGTTTATGGAGTAAAAAAGTAAATAGATTTAGAAATATGATGTTGGTATTTGATACTGGAGCAAGTGTAACAACTATTTCAAAAGACATCTTATATCAATTAGGTTATGATATAAGCAGTGCTAAAAAGACAAGAATTACAACGGCAAGCGGAATTGCTTATGTAGATATTGTAACAATAGAAAAAATCAAAATAGGGGAACTAATTATTGAAAACTTAGAAGTGTATGCACATAGTTTTCCAGAAGAAAGCTTTTCAGTAGGTGTTATAGGATTAAATCTAATGATAGATTTTAATGTCCTGCTGGATTTCCAAAATAGACAAATTATATGGAAAGAATATTGATAGGATCAAAAAGTAGTGACTACACAGTTGCTACTTTTTTGTATGTAACAGCTTGATAATATTCCTACCACCAAGTATAATAATTCAAGAGGTGATATTTATGGTGTATACATTAAATCAAATTCAATCTATGACGATACCAGTATTTAAAGCAAATGGAATAGTAAAAGCGATAATATTTGGTTCGTATGCTAAAGGGATAGCTACTGAAGATAGTGATATTGATATATGTATTGACAGTCAGGGCAAGTTAAAAGGACTAGATTTTATAGGATTGAGCGAAGATATACGGAAAAAACTACAAAAAGAAGTAGATTTAATAGACATAACACATATAGATAATAATTCTAAAGTAGAGCAAGAAATTAAAAATACAGGAGTTATAATTTATGAAGTCTAAACAGATACTATTAAAGATGATTATGAAGGAATTAACTTAATGTTAGTATGGGAAATCATAGATATTAATATTCCAAAATTACAGCAACAACTTTTACAACTTTTGAATGATTTAGGGTAAATGATGGGATTTGCCCTTGTAGCTTACCACCAAGTATAATAAACAATATTATACTTGATAATAGGAGAAAATTATGATTACAACAGATAACAACTTACTAAAAGGCAAAAAATTTATAGACTTATTTGCAGGTTTAGGCGGATTTAGACTAGCGTTACAATCGCTTGGTGCAAAATGCGTATTTTCAAGCGAATGGGAAACGTCAGTCGCCGAAGTTTACTATAAGAGTCTCAACTCAAATATTAGAGGTAACAATCTTATTATAGATGCTACCTCTAATGTTTGTTTCAAATTGTTTTAAATCATATTTTACTTATAATTATCCAACATTTGCTCAATAGTATTTTTCATATCCTCCCTAAATTCTTCAGGAGATAATATTTCCAAATATTGTGCCTGACTTAAAAGCCACATTTTAGCACTTTTACTAAGAACATGAGCTTTCACAATAGCCTTATCGCCATCGTAGCCTATAACTTCGGAGTTAGGAAACTTGTCAAGTATCGCCTGCAACGATTTCCCCCAAAACTTAAACGTTATTGTCAACTTTTCGCCACCTTGCATAAATTGCAATTTATTTTTCAACTCACATATTCTGCTCTGCTCATACAAATACGTTGCTTTACATTTATCGGCACTTTCGAAATCAATAATTCTATCAATTCTAAAAGAGATAGGTCTTTCGTATTTATCATCATCTGCATAGGCGATAATATAAAAATAATATTCCGAAAACATTACAGAAACAGGAATAACAGTTGTAGTAATAGTTTCAAGATTAGCTTTGGTGTAATTCATAGTAATTTTAGATTTTTTTAGAATAAGTTTTTCAAGCTGCCAAATAGTTTCAAATAAATTCGGATTGATATTTTCGAGTGGAACATAATACATAAGTTCGTTCTTAAAAATATTGCGCATACTGTTTTGGTCATACACAGGCGATGATTGTATAATGAGCTCTACTAATTGGTCTAAATATTTTTTAGAGAAAGCCCTGCTATTTATTAACATTCTTAAAGTAACAATCATATCTTCAGTAGAAAACTTAGTTTTAGTATAGCCTGATAGGCTATACCCTTTTTTGGAGTCATATTTTACCTCGCTGTAAGTGTCCTGTGCACAAAGAAACTGTCTGATACATACCATATCTCTTGCGAAAGTTCGGACATTAATATCATATTCAAGAACATATTGTTGTTTATTAACATATTCATCAGTGATTAGGTGGTGATATAAGTTTAGAACCCTTTCAGGTTGGGTAATAGAATGACTTTTTGCCATAATTTATTCCTCCAGATTTTTTGTAAGATTTATATTTTTTGACACTATGATGCCAAATTTTTATTAGATATTATCATAATATGTCCATTAAAACAAGCCTGAAAATAATTTTGTAAAAAAATTTTTTTCTTTAGGGCGAGTACAACGAGATGTCATAGTCGGTATGCTATAATACCATTATATACCACTTAAGTTTGTGTGAGGAGAGGATATAGAATGGTAAGATTAGACAGATGTCCTAAATGTGGGGCAAAATTTGGAATTAGTAAACCAGATAGATGCAAAAAGTGTGGTTTATTAATTAGTATAATACGTTCAATGATGATGTAAAAGGAGAATAGATATGAAAAAGAATTTAGCGATGTTTTTAGTAGGATTAAGTTTATCAACGGGGGTGGTGTCAGCGAGCGAGATTAATTTGATAATTAACAGCAACGTGACAACAGCGTCAGAAAGCCCAGTGCAACAATCGGGGACAACCCTTGTGCCAGTTAGAATTGTTAGTGAGCAGCTTGGGGCAAGCGTAGATTGGAACGCATCGACACAACAAATCACAATAACAAAAGACAACACTCAAGTGGAACTGCAGGTGGGCAGCACAACAGCCAAAGTTAATGGACAAGCTAGTACTTTAACGACAGCACCAATCGTGAAAAATGGCACAACGATGATACCACTTAGATTTGTTTCAGAAGCACTTAACGTGCCAGTGTTATGGGACGATGGGACTAGTACGGTGTTAATCAACTCAAGCCTAGACGATTTAAGCAAGCTGCCAACAGGGATTACGCCAAGTCAGGCACTAGAACAAATTAAGTTGCATTTTTCAAGCAACGGTACGTACACTTATCAGGGGCTTGGCAGTAGTAATTATCATATATACGGTGAAAGTATGGCGAATTTTTATGAGTTTTTTGGCGAATTTGAAGGTGGCGTTTATGTTCACAAAACGACAGGCAGAGTATACGGCATATTGCCTGGGGGAGTTGTGGAATACACAAGCATCGCAAATTATCAGCCGACTTACTACAATATAAGTGGTGGCATATCGCCAGAGGTGGCAATTGAGATACTACAACAAAAGCATTCTATTTATGAAGAGTATAGATATAACGGGTACTTGGGTAGTGATTATACGCTAAATGGTGAATCGGGAGCTAATTTTTATAGCATTTTACCAAGTATGTCAGAGGGTACATTTTATGTAAACAAAAATACAGGACAAGCATTTTTCTCTGGGCCGGGTGGAGTAAGTAGTGTGGATAATATCGTTGAAAAACAAGCTGAATGGGATCCAAGTTGGTCAGTAAAAGCCGATTCATATTGGGACGATATTAATGGGGATCCAGGTTGGTCAGTAAAAGCTGATTCATACTGGGACGATTTTAACTAAAAGGAGTGAGAATATGATATTAGGGCCATTTTGGATGAATAAATACAATTTAGCTAGTTTAAAAATAGTTTATGATAAGCCTGGAACACTAGTTGTTTCGGGTGCATTAAGAAGTAGAAAACAAGATACACAACTACTAGATCGATTAGTCGAGAAAAAAGGTGTTATTAGTGCGGAGATAAATTATAGTACAAAAATGTTGGAAGTTGTTTATGATGTTAATAAAGTAACTTCAACAACTGTGTACAATTATGTGGAAAACTTAGTTGAACTAGCACTAGGGTTGATGTTGTTGGCATAGGCAAAAATACAATATAGCGTGTAATAAAAATATAGTAAAATAATAGTAATAAAGGGTGATACCATGAATTTGGACAGACGGGTAGAAAGAATTTTAGGTGAGCTTGGGAGAAATAATGCTGAAGTGAAGCTACTTAGAAAAATTAAGGAACAAATATTTATACAATCTGATGAATATATGAAAGATGTATTACTTGAATATGAAGAATTAGAAAGTATGGAGCTTGAAATTGTTACAAAAGTAGTTTATGTGCAAGCAGTAAGAGATACGTTAAATAGAAAAAACACCATATCGAAAAATGGATTTATAAGAACACTAAGGAGATTGTAATGCGTAACAAAAAATTATTAATGATAGGGCTTGTGGTTGTTTTGGCAGGGTGTTCATCTGAAAATCCGCCGCAAGTTGTTGAGGTAGATTCTAGTGAGGTAGCATTATTAGAAAATAAAGTTGAAGAAATTGAGCCAGAAATAGAAGAAGTAGTGGAAGAAGAAATTGAACCAGAGATAGAAGAAGTGGTTGAAGAAATCGAGCCAGAAATAGAAGAAGTGGTTGAAGAAATCGAGCCAGAAATAGAAGAAGTAATAGCAGAAGCAGTTTATATGGTGCCAGAGAGCAACAGCAAGTATTTAACAGCTGATGATATATCGCATCTATCAGCAGCTGAACTAAGAATAGCACGTAATGAAATTTTTGCAAGACACGGAAGAATGTTTGCAAGTGCAGATTTACAAACTTATTTTACTTCGCAAAGTTGGTACAATGGGACGGTATCGGCAGATAGTTTTTCCGAATCGGTGCTTAACGATATGGAAAAGGCGAATGTAACTTTTATAAGTAATTATGAATCGGGTAGCACTAGCACTATTACACCTGAGAAGGCAATGGAATTAGTAAAAGCTTATAGTAGTCACAATGAATTTAGCTATGGCGGGATTAAGCAAAGTTTGTACGGTGTATATGGGCAGGAAGCACCTTGGTTCCATGTTATAACTCCAGTGAATTTTATGGGTGATGGTCTGTATGCTGTGCATGTTGATTCAGGGAAAATTTATGAGGGGTCGAGCGTGCCAGATTTGATTTTGTATGATGGTTTCCCAATTTTGAGCGAAAGTAAAATTTATGAAATAAGCAATAAGATATATGGTTCGGGTACTGCAGTTTCATCATTTACATTCCAAGAGCAGGGGCGTACATTCTACCACATGTTCGCACATGGTGTGACAACGATAATTAGAGATGATGGAGTTCTATTTGATGGTTACACTTATGATATGTATAACTATTTAGAACCAGTGATGAACTAGGGCTTATTCACCAGTAAGCAACCATTTTATATCGACATTAAGAGCATTGGCGATAGCAACAACTTCATAGTCAGGGACTAACCTAGAACCGTTTTCAATTTTTGATATAGCAGTTCTGTCAAGGGTAAGTCCTTGAAGTTGGAGTCTTGCAGATAGTTGGTCTTGTGTAATATGTTTCTGCTTTCTGACCATTCTGAGTCGAGTACCGATGATGTTTTTTGTAGATTGTGGGGGGTTAATTTTCATTTTTTCTCCTATTAAAATAATAATTTAGAATATTTTAATTTGACGATATCAAAAATATGTTATATAATGGTGCTAAAGTAACACAATTTTAAAATAATTCAAATAGAAACTTAATAATCTACTAAAAACTACATAATGATGGGCTAGAGAAAATAGATTATATGGATTATATGGATTATATGGAGGTGGGAAGTAGGTGATATGAGTACTAAAAAAGATAAATCTACAACTGCAAAAGATGTAGGATTAGGGCTTATGCAAGATGGAGTAGTACAAAAGCATGGTGAAGGTGCTAGTCAAATATTGCAAGCGTATAAAGGTGTTAGGTATGATTCAGCGGGCAATGATATAGGTCATCAAGGGCGTAATCTAAAAGATATTAGTAATTATAAAATTAATGATAACCATGCAGACGCTAATATTAAACAACAGGCTGGTTTCTCGGGGGAATTAGTAAAAGAAGCTCGAGATAATCAAGAAGCAATATTAAAAGGTGACAGCACAAGAACAAGAACTACTGACGGTTTAGGGGAAACCAATAACCAAAAACATGACCATGCGAAAGTAGATGCTAATGGAAATAAAATAGAAGGTTCTGAAAGCCAAATGAAGATGGTGAAATCACCTGAGGAATTGGCAAAAAAAATGACCAGTAAAGAATGGGAAAAATATTCAGATTCTCCAATGGACGTTCCAACCGAACAAGTAGAACCAACTAAGCAAATTTTGCAAGCCGAAGCGGACAAGCTCAGAAACCAAGCTGATACTCAAAGAGCTAAAGGGAATGTTGATAAAGCTAATGAACTTGAAGCTAAGGCTAATAAATGTGAACAAGCCAAAGAAAATATTAGAGATTCGGGTGTGACTACTGATGACGCAAAAAATGCTAGGGTAAACCCTGAAAAATTTGTTGCAAAAGAAGTGATGAAAAGTTCTCATGGTGCAGGTGTGCAGGCAGCAAAAGGGGCAGCGATTGTTGGAGGTAGTATTTCAACAGCTCAAAATTTATGGGCAGTATGTAATGGTGATAAAGATATTGATGAAGCTGTTATAGACGTTGCTGTTACAACTACTAAAAGTGCGGCAAATGGATATGTTATAGGGTATTCAGGAACAGCGATTAAATCTGTAATGCATTCTTCAAAAAATCAGCTTATGAGAACTTTAGGGAATACCAATGCACCTGTAATGATTGCGACAGCAGTTGTTGAAACAGGTAAAACTCTTATAAGTTATGCAAAAGGTAAAATTGATGAAGTAGAATGTCTGGAACAATTAGGAGAAAAAGGGACAGGAATGGTAGCAGGTGCTTATGGTGCAGCAGTTGGAACAGCAGTAGCAGGACCAGTAGGAGCATTTATTGGAGGTATGATAGGTTATACGGTGAGTAGTCTGCTATATAATAATGCACTGGCAACATTTAAAAATGCTAAAATTGCCAGAGAAAGACGTATAGTTATAGAAGCTATGTGTGAGCAAGCTATTAAACAAATGAATGCATATAAAAGCCAATTGGAATTTTTATATATGCAAGAGCAACAATATAGAGCAGTGACATTTAAGGACTTATTAAATAGTATGGATAAATGTATATTTAATAATGATGTAGATGGATTTTGTAGTAGTATTAATGAATTAGGAAGTGTGTTTGGAGTAAAACTCCAATTTAATCACTTCCAAGAATTTGATGATTTTATGAATGACGATGAGTCAGTATTAGTTTTTTAAGAGAAAAGGAGACATGATTATGCCATTACCAATTTTAGCATGGGCAACAGGAGCAGTAGCTTCAAAAATATTATTAGGAACAGCAGTAGCAGCGGGAACAGCAGGAGCAGTAGCAGGAGTAAAAGGGGCGATTGATAATAGTGATGCCAAGGATATTCAATCTGAAGCAGAAAGTATAATAAATAAAGCTCAAAAGAAAATAGAAACTCAAAAGGATGCTACAACTAAGAATATTGAAACATTGGGTAAAACAAAAATTAATATTTGGGGTAACGAGTTTGCCGAGTTTGTAGAGCACTATAGTAAGATTAAAAATATAGACTTAAAAGATAGTGCGGGGTTAGATGAATTGCACAAGTTAGGATTTACACAACAAGAATTATCTGAAATGAAAGCTATCTCTTGCGAAGCACTTAACCTAGTATCAGGTGGATTAGCAGGTTTAGGTGCAGGTGGATTACTTGCTTGGGGAACGTATAGTGGGGTTATGGCATTAGGGACAGCTAGCACAGGAACTGCAATTGCAGGTTTGTCGGGTGCAGCAGCAACAAATGCAACATTAGCTTGGCTTGGTGGAGGTTCATTGGCAGCAGGTGGTGGTGGAATGGCAGCGGGAGCAAGTGTGCTTGGTGGATTAGTAGCAGGACCAGCTTTATTAATTGCAGGTGGAATATTCGCTGCTACAGCAAGTGAAAATCTTGAGAATGCAAAAAGTAATAGAGCAAAAGTAAAGAAAGCATCAGCCGAAATTGACCTAGCTTGTGTAGAATTAAACAATATAGAGGTGCGTACTAAACAAATTAATAGCTTATTAGAGGTTTTAAATAAAAAGTTTAGTGTAAGTGTGGCGGAACTAAAAGAGCTAACTTCATTTGAAACTGACTGGAAACTATATGATAAGGATGAGAAAGACTTAGTTTTTGCCATAGTTAAACTAGCACAGATTATTAAAGCTATACTTGATACGCCTATATTAGATGAGGCAGGTAAATTAACAAAAGAATCAGAACAAGTATTATCAAAGGAATATGTTCTATAAAAACCATTTATTATACAATGCAAAAGGAGAAATGCAATGAGCAATTTAAAAAACTTAATGGAGAATTACGGTATAACTACCGCAGAGGCACAACAGAAAGTAGAAATGGAAATGCAAAGTGTTCAGCAACAACTAATGGACACAACAAGAAATTACAAATCAATAAATTGGGACTCACAAGTGAACGAGCAGTGCCAAAAAATTTATAATCTAAAAGCGATACTACAAACAGAGGGAATTAAAGACAGTATCCAAGATACCACAATTAACAGGCTAGATGCATTTATTGATAAGTGCCAAGGGCTAGAATTTCAAATTGCACTTGTAGGAGCAATTAAGGCAGGTAAATCAACTTTGGTAAACGCCTTATTGGACATGGATTTAGCATCAGTATCTGTTACACCAGAAACAGCGTCATTAACAAAGTTTAGACAGTCAGACAATGGGAAAAATTATGTTAAATTAACATTTTATACACAAAATGAATGGAACCAATTATGGCAAAGTGTTCAAAAATCAAAAGCCGAAGTATTTATAGATTCTTATAAAAAATTAAATGCTGAGCGTGAAAAAGGCAACTGGGTTGGGAAAGCTCCTGAAAAAAGAGAATTTAAAGACTTAGGACAGCTAAAAGAAGAAATTAAAAAATGGACATCTTCTACAGTGGCAACGCATTATTTTGTAAAAGAAGTAGAAGTGGGGCTTGCAAATTCGGCTATTCCAGAAGGAATTGTATACGTTGATACACCCGGGCTTGATGATCCAGTTGCGTACCGTTCTGACATCACCAGAAAATATATTGCAAGAGCAAACGCCGTGTTAGTATGTGTAAAATCTGATAGTTTAACAGGTTCAGAAATAGCTACAATAGCAAGTACATTTGCTAACACAAGATATAACCCAGAAAAAGTATATGTAATAGGAACACAGCTTGATGCATTAAACAGACCAGAAGAACACTGGGCTAAGCAAAAAGCGGTATGGCTAGACTTACTAAGTAAAAAAGAATACTTTGGTAATCCATCATTGGCACAGCAAAACTTAATAGGGATAGCAGCGTTTGTATATAACCTTGTTATTAATTATGATAACTTAGACGAAGATAGTAAATGGGATTTAGACAATGTTGCCGTGAAGTTTAGAATTAGAGATACAGAAGCTAATTTAGAACAATTAAAAAGCATTTCTAACATGCATGAGTTAAAAGATAAATTAGAGCGTGAAATTTTATCGAAGTTCAAGCAACTTTATGCAGATGATATTAAAAATAGTTATCAGACATGTAAAACTGAAGTTGTAGGGTTATTAACTGACCTTAAAGAAAATCAAATTAGCATTTTGCAAACAGCGGATAAAGGTTTGGATGAAATTAGAGCTAAGAAACAAAAAAGTGAGGAAGAACTAAAAGAAGCAGAAAAGGAAAAAGCCGAACTTGAAAAATTCCTTAGACAAATGAACAAGTTTACAGAACAACGATCAAAGGACCTTTATACGGCGATTCGTAAACTAGGAGGTAAAGTCAATGTTGCTGAGTAGTATTTGGGCAAAGTTGATAGCTGCTGGAACAAAAGTAGTAACTTGGGTAACGCCAGTAGTAAAGTCCGTTGTGCCTAGTATTGTGACAGATTTTTTTGATAATATGTTTGGGAAAAAAGATGAAGTTAGTGATTATATATCAGAGCAAGCGCCAATGGTTAGAGGACAAGAAACAGTTGAAGCTGTGCAAAGTACAAATAAATTATTATTTGACATGCTAGACTCTTTAAAAGACAATATTCAAGCTATGGAAAATGAAATTGTTGATAATATGGCATATACATTTGAGGAATTTGTTATGTATATAGATGACGCTTCAGACGTACAGTCTAAAAAGTTTGCTAGAGATTTAGAGCGTATTAAAAAACGTATTAATGGTCAACTAAATTCCTATATTCATAAGGAAATATCATTAGATAACCCAGAATGTAGAAAGGTTTTAGAGATGCGTGCGGGCGATAACAAAAAGTTAGAGATGGATATATTTATTGAAAAATCGTTTGACAAGGCGTTAGAACACATTGTGGAAATAATTAAAGATGAGATGTTGGATTTTGTAGAGAACATTCAAGATGAAATAAATTATAGTTTAGATGCTGTTACTACAAACATCACGGAAATGATTAGTGTATGTGAGAAATTAACAGATGAGCATAATACAAATGCACAAAACAGTGTTATTGTTAGTGCTATGACAAAAATAGCGTTAGCAGATATGGTTATAAATACAGGAGGTGAACTCAATGGGGTTTTTTAGCTGGGTACTCCCAACAGTACTAGTAACCACTACGAGTTGGGTAGCAAATAAAATAAGAGATTTTTTTTCATCAGGTGGTGATACAGTAAAAAAAGTAGCAAAAGAAACAGGCAATACAAAATCTTATGATAAAGAAATCGCCACTACAGCAGAAACATTGAATATCAATAAAATATTAGCAGACTTTAGTTTGTCTTTAGAAAAAACTAGTGATTCTATGGAACAAAAACTTCTGAAAGAAACACAGCAGTATTTTAGAGGCTTAGTAAAAAAATTAGAAAATGGGTCTAATGATATGAACGTTGATATAAAGTCTATTAATAGAGAGGCTGAGAAAATAGAAAAGCAGATTAGAGGTAGTTTAAAAAACTATTTATCACAAAGAGTGTCTTTAGACGACCAAGAATGTTTAGAAATATTAAAGTTAGAATCAGGCAAAACAAAGAAACAAGCTATGACCAAGTTTGGAAACGCTGTGTTAAATAAAGGTCTACAAAGCACATACAAAGAAGTTAAACAATGTGTAAGAGAGCAAGAACAATATGTATCGGATATATTAAATGGGAAAATAGATGATATCGTGTTTTCAACTAACAAATTAATTGAAGACATTAATAAGCTAGAAAAAAATTATAATGATGACCAACAGAAAAAAGATCTCGATAAAGTTACTACTATGGTAAGAGTGCTTACTTTAGAAAATGCTATAAATTCATTGTAGGCGAGTGAGGTTATGTTCAGTTACTCGAAGTCGTTATTAGAACAACTTGAGCGTGTATATTTGGAAACACCTATTTACGGTTTGGAACAAAAACTTTTAACGGAAACACAGTGTTATTTTAAAGATTTGGTACGACAATTAGAAAATGCAAATCACCAGTCTAACAATATTAAAGTTGATGTAGAACCTATTAATAGGGAAGCAGAGAAAATATACAAGTATATCAAAGAAAGTTTTGAAAATAATTTACCACGCAACGAAATAGTAAAAATTATTTATAAAGAAGTTAAACGATGTGTAGTTAAGCAACAACGCTATGTGGAAGATATATTAAATGATAAAATAGATGATATCATATTTTTAAATAACCAATTAATCGAAGACGCTAACAAGTTAGAAAAACTTTATAATTATAAACAACAGGAAGACGCTCTAAAAAAAGTTCCCATGGTAGTAAAAGTACTTACTTTAGAAAGTGCTATAAATTTATTATAATAAGGATACTAGTTGAGTGATATTGTTAAAGTAGTATTTAAGGCTCTAGGGGTGGGGCAGAATTGATGATATTATAAATTATAGATAGAACTACAACGAAAGAAAGTGTTGCAGTTCTATTTTTGTGTTGGTTTAGTAAGTAGTCTTTATTAATATGCATGTATAACTATCCTTGCTGAATATGAATATAAGAATGAAATTAATCAATTAGTCTAAATTAGTACTATATCTGAAAATATAGTTTAAATTGAATTTGACTATGCTTATCTTATAGAGTATGATAATACCAATCGAGCGAACGGTTAAATTTAGTATAAAAAGGATACCAAATATGAATGAATATAAACAGATAAAAATACAAGGCACTTGTGATAACAATATCAATTTACACAAATTAAAAGTATTATCTTTATTTAGTGGTTGTGGAGGTATGGATTTAGGGTTTAGAGGAGATTTTTCTATTTTTAATAATTATTATGAAAATGATTCATAATGAGTTTGTTCGTATACTGTGAGTTGAAGGCACAAATCAGGATTAGTAGTAGTATTAAGATAAGATTTTATAACATCATCTATATCCTCTGGTAAAAGAACTGTATCTATAACAATATTATTTAAAATATCGTTAATTTCAGCAGGAGTTTTTTTGATGGAGTTAGCTTCTTTAAATAAATTAATTTCTTGATTATACAAAATTGTATTTTTATAAGTTTTAATGGTATCTTTTAAAAATTCTTTTAAAGGTCTATCAGTATTCGCCTCATCTAGTTAAAATGTAATTTTATCGAACTTATCCTTATTTGTTATTAAATATTGTTCGAGATTATACATGTTATAAATTCATAAATATATTGATTTCATCTTTATATTTCATCAGAATGTTCCTTTCGGGTTTGTTTTAAGTTGCATAATATATCGACTGCTTAATTATATAACTTTAACAGCTTGATGACACTTATAAAAATAAGCCTATTTGTTTGAGAATTGTGAATAAAGGCGGGCAAGTTTGCTACTCTTTTTGTAGTTTATCACATATCGCTAATAATATCGTAATAGGTACTCACTGCTACATAGGTTTATTCATATAATTAATTAAAAAGAAAAGGGGTGGCGTATATGCAAGGTACTTTTATAACACTATTAATAATTACACCAATTATTATAGTTTTTATGGGTGGAATGAGTTATGTACTAACATTATTAGTTAAAGCTTTGAAACAATATATTAACGGAACAACTCCCAGCAACGAAAAATCAGTAGCTAGAAAATTGATAGGAGAAGCGATAAAGGAATATCGTCAAAATTGTAAGCTAACACAACAATTTGTTGCAGAAGCAATTGGGGTTAGTAAGAAGGCAGTGGCGAAGTGGGAAAAAGGTACATCTGACCCAAGTACAGTTGATTTAATTGCACTAGCAAAACTGTTCAATGTTTCGGTGGAAGATTTAATCAAACAAGTAAAATAGTAATCAAAATTAATTTGTAATTAATTATCGTATATGATAGTACATTTTTTGTCTGAATGCATATTATATTAAGGCAAGACAAACTATTATTTTATTTAAGGGGGGGATTTTTGTATGTATAGTATTAAAGAAAATTTATTAACTGACGATGCAAAAATCAAAGAGGTTACTATCGAAGAAGATGGCAGAGTTAAAACTATTACTGATTATGTTTTACCAAGCGGTCAAAAGATACAACAAATATTTGAAAGAGTAGATTTTTCTATATTTAAGTATAATCCAGCAGGAAGTGATGAGATTATATTGAAAAATGAGCTTGAGGGTCTAGGTGTTATAGCTGTTTATGCTAAAGTTGAATGGGAGCGTAAAGGTATTTTTGAAAAAGTTAAGGTTGCTCACGCAGAGGCAACTAAGGAATTAGAAGATGGTGTTGAGATAAGTGAGTGGGAATTGGAGTATACAACTAAAGAAATCATTATTGGTAAAGCAAAAGTTGAGCTTAAATATGAGCTTAATAAAAATGATGGAGAGTTAATTATTGCAGGTTCGATGATTATTATTGCTAGCGATAGAGGTCATATGAAAGCTGATAATAAATTAACTGAAAAATATTTAGAAGAAGAAACAACAGAGCCAGAAATTGAAGAAGAAGAAACAACAGAGCCAGAAATCGAAGAAGAAGAAACAACAGAGCCAGAAATCGAAGAAGAAGAAGAAACAACAGAGCCAGAAATCGAAGAAGAAGAAGAAACAACAGAGCCAGAAATCGAAGAAGAAGAAGAAACAACAGAGCCAGAAATCGAAGAAGAAGAAGAAACAACAGAGCCAGAAATCGAAGTAGAAGAAGAAACAACAGAACCAGAAATCGAAGCAGAAGAAGAAACAACAGAGCCAGAAATCGAAGTAGAAGAAGAAACAACAGAACCAGAAATCGAAGTAGAAGAAGAAACAACAGAACCAGAAATCGAAGTAGAAGAAGAAACAACAGAGCCAGAAATCGAAGTAGAAGAAGAAACAACAGAGCCAGAAATCGAAGTAGAAGAAGAAATTTTACCAGAGCTAGAAGACGAACTATTAGAAGATTTAGAAGAACTAAAACCTGAACTAGAAGAAGAAATTTTACCAGAGCTAGAAGAAGAAATTTTATTAGAACTAAATGATTATATACACACCCAAATCCAAGAAGAAATCCAAAAAGAATTAGAATCAGCTAAAGACCAACTAAAACAAGAGCTACTAATCGAAATTCTTAAAGAACTAGAAACATTATTATAAGAGCAATACTGAACGAGTTATTTTAAGATGCTATACCCCCATAACTATTTAAGTTGAAGTTTTTATAGTTGTGGGGATTTTTGTTTTTGTTGTTGTATTTGGATTAGTTTTAGGTGCATACAATAAACTAATGCGTAATTAGGAGGCTTGTGTATGGACTTTATTTTGAAAGGCAACTATGTATATAGCGACAAATGGAGAAACTTAGTAGTAAAAAACAACTCATATGGAGTGTGTGTAAACGGAATATGTAAAGGAGTATTTGAAGAAATTCCTAATGAATATAAGGATTTAAGCATAATCAATCATAGTGATAAAATAATTATCCCAGGGCTGTGCGACATTCATTTGCACGCACCGCAATATGAGTTTAGGGCAACGGGTATGGACTGTGAGTTGTTGGAATGGTTAGACAAATATACATTTCCAGCTGAAAGCAAATATGAAGATGTGGAATATGCTAAGTTGTCATATGAGATTTTTGCAACAGAGCTAAAGCAGAGCACAACAACAAGGGCAGTTATATTTGCGACAATTCACAACGATGCTACTATTGAACTGATGAAGCTACTAGAACAAACGGGATTACATACTTATGTTGGCAAAGTGAATATGGATAGAAACTCACCTGACTATTATAAGGAAGAAAGTGCTACAAAATCGGCAAAAGATACGGTGGAATGGCTTGAGAAATGCAACTTTGAGCGAACAAAACCAATTGTTACCCCAAGATTTACCCCAAGTTGTACAGATGAACTAATGGCTGAACTAGAAAAGCTTGTTTGTAAATTTAATTTGCCTGTGCAATCTCATCTATGCGAAAATGAAAGTGAAATAAATTGGGTGAAAGAGTTGTGCCCAGATGTAGACAATTATGCCGAAAGCTATAACAAATATTCGCTATTTGGCACGCAAAATAATTGTATAATGGCACATTGCATTTATTGCAACGAAGATGAACTTCAACTTATAAAAGAAAACAATGTTTTTGTTGCACATTGTCCAGACTCAAATTTAAATTTGTCATCGGGAATAGCCCCGATTAGAAAATATTTGGACAGTGAGTTACATGTTGGACTTGGTAGTGATATTGGGGCAGGGCAAACTATAGACTTGTTTAGACAAATAGTGTCTACGGTGCAAGTGTCCAAAATGTATGAGCATTATGTGGATAGCGATGATAAGCCGCTAACTTTTGCAGATAGTTTTTATATGGCGACAAGAGGTGGGGGAGCGTTTTTTGGAAATGTTGGTGCATTTGAAAAAGGGTTTGAATTTGATGCAGTTGTGATAGATGATAGCGGTAGTAATTTTGACACGATACAACGATTGGAACGTATAATTTATGCGGCTGATGATTATGAAATGGCGTGCAAGATTGTTAACGGTAATATAATTTAGATATGGGGTAGCCTTAAACGGGCTACCTGTTTTAAAATTCTGTATTTATCGACTAAAATATAAAAGAGTTGACAATTTGAAAAGCTTAATATATTCTATAAATAGGGAGGTGCAAACATGAACAATATAACATTAAAAGAATATGTAGGTTACAATGAAGAAGAAATCCTTAATCTATACAAGGCAGTGGGGTGGAGCAATTATTACAACAATCCTGAAATGTTAAAATCAGCTTATGAAAATTCGCTATATACACTAGGGGCGTATGTAGATAACGTTTGCATAGGAGTAATTAGAGTTGTTGGAGATGGACACTCGGTGCTGTTTGTACAAGATATTATAATTTTGCCAGAATATCAACGTCAAGGAATTGGAAGTACGTTACTTAAAACAATTTTGGAAAAATACGAAAACGTTTATCAAATACACCTTACCACAGCTAATACCCCTAAAACAATTAGTTTTTACGAGAGTTTAGGCTTTGTTGACATGGCTAAAATAGGTTGTGTATCTTTTACAAAACAAAAAAACTATACTGAAAGCTAAAAGTACTATATAACATTTATAGTGGTTCAGTCTGCTATAAATGTTATGAATCAATATTAAGCGTGGGGTTACTATTGATATAAGTTTCTATTGCTTGCATTGCAAAAGGATTGTAAAACCCATAGTCAACATGTACAGCTAAAATATGCCAGTGAGCTGTACAGATTGCATTGACAATTAGGTGTATTATACATATAATATAAAGATAAGGCAATTAATTAGGAGGTAATTACATGGCTAATTCAACAAATTTTACTGTGCGTATAGATAATGATATAAAAAAACAATGTGAAGCTCTTTATAGTGAGTTGGGTGTAAACTTGACTACTGCTATAAATGTTTTTTTAAGGCAATCTATTAGAGAAGGTGGATTTCCTTTTGATGTTAGACTAAATAATGAAACTCTTTCGGCTATATTAGAAAGTGAACGATTGTTAAATGAACCTACTACAAGACGTTATTCAGATGTAGAAGAAGCATTAAGAGAACTAAAGTCATGAAATTAGATATAATTTGGACTTCACAATTTAAAAAAGATTATAAGAAGGCAATAAAACGTGGCAATGATATGAATATAATAGATGATGTTATTCGTATGCTTTCAAGAAATGAAGTTTTGCCCGAAAAGTATAAAGACCACGAATTAAAAGGAAACTACAAAGGGTATAGGGAGTGTCACCTATATCCTGATTGGTTATTAATTTATAAAATTGATAATGGGGTATTGACGTTAGTATTATCAAGGACAGGTTCTCATAGTGATTTATTTTAGATGAAGCGATATAGATTTTGTGGTATAATATATCCATATTCTTAAATTGGAGGGATTTTTTATGATAGTAGCAAGAAAAAAAGATGATAAATTTACAACAGAGGCGATAATTGCTGAGGACAACAAAGTTAGGGCTGTTTATTCTGGGCAACCTACAGAAGCGGGTGGGACAGGCTCGGACTTTAGACCAGGGCAACTTGTTGTTGCAGGGTATGCGTCTTGTGCAAACATGACGGTTAGCAAGGCACTAATTGCTGATGGTGTGGAGTTTGAAGACGTAATCGTTAGCGTTGAGGGCGACAATTCAGAAGAAGGTAAAACTAAGTTTTTTATTAAGATTGAAATTTTGGCTGATATATCGGACGAACAAAAAGCGAAATACGTTGAACGTGGCAAAAATTGCTTTGTAGGTAGAATGCTTAACAACCAAAAAGAATTCATTGATATGGAATAGTAGCTAATAATATAAAACTCATATTTCTGGGGTAAATCTGAGAAATATGAGTTTTTTTGGTGTTTTTAGAGTTATTACGACAAAAAGAGTATTGACAAAATAGGGCGGGGGGGTATAATTTAAATGCGTTAAATAATTAACTATAAGAAATGGAGATAAATTATGGAAAAGTTAAAACATACAAGAATAGGTGTTGTAGGGGTATCTAAAGCAGGAAAAAGTACTTTTATTACAGCTTGTTTTAGTGAAGCGT
>MDSP01000099.1_pt1 | contig 19378 bp, 15 predicted proteins | sample 1005811 | NCBI WGS metagenome assembly MDSP01 (sample SAMN05526596, study PRJNA338239) | gut metagenome | isolation source: stomach gut content | host: Naso elegans | place: Saudi Arabia: Red Sea | collected 2011-04
TTATAAATTTCAAATATAAATCCAAATTGGTAAATTTTTATGTAAATTATAATCATTAACTCAAGTTACTTGTATGAGTTTCTTCCTTATTAATGAATATTGATTATTAGTGATTTTTCTAACATAATTTTAACATACTTCTAACTAATCATTAACCTAAATCAAATTATCAAGTTATATAATTTTAATAAATTATAATTTAAACTAGGAGGTATTTTTATGAAAATGGATTTTCATTGCCACATTTTATTAACCAACACAGCCCCTTTTAATATTGATTTATTTGAAAAAACTATACGCCAATCCAAAAAAATGGGCTTAAATGCGTTGGCTATTACTGAACATATGTCAGCTTTACACTTTGAGCAAATATTTGATTACTTAGATAAAACATACACATACAAAAACTTATACTTCGATTTAGATGGATTTAGAATATATACTGGCATGGAGATTGAAATTGAAAATAGAGGGCATATTTTAGTAATAGGTTATAAAAATGATATTATAAAATTAAGAAAAATTCTGTTAAAAACTTATATTGATGATGTTCCTACCCTAGAACAGCTTCTTGCCGAAACTCGTTCTTATAACATATTTATCATTGGCGCTCACCCTTATAGATTTGGCAGAGAATTAACAACTATCAATGAACTTTCTTTGCGCAAACTTGATGCTTTTGATTTAAATGGTCAAGATATCGACAGAAGAAATGATACCGAATATTTAGCTCAAAGCCTTAATGTTCCATTAGTGGGAGGTAGTAATACTCATTTATATATTCAGGCTGGAGTAATTCAAACCCATTTTGAAAAACCTTTTGAAACGATTGAAGAGCTAAAATTTATGTTAAAAAATAATCAACCTCACATTACTTCTCATTCACTTATTAAATACAAGATTAAATTTGCTGAATACGAAAAAAGTAAATTAGAGAAAAAACTTTACAGTTACAAATATTAATACTATATTTGCTCCTTCTTTTAATATTTACCTAAAATTAGTTGTTGTTATATTTTTGTTCTCACGCTCACTATATTATTTATAAAAACTTGACATATGCTAATAAAATAACTTATAATTTTAGGTAATAAGTGCATGAATTTTGTAGTCACTATAACGGATAGGAGCAAATATGTATAATGAAAATCATCAAATCTCCAATGGTGAATTTGAACAACTACAAGCAAAGCTAAAATTACAAAGCTTTAGCAATATTAATAGCATAGAAAAATTAGTAAATAGTAGACTTAACCTCGCTAACACTAAACGCCTAAAACTTGAACACAGAGAAAAAGTTATTAATTATGTTAGTAAAACAAAATATGTTCTTCACTTGTATTATAATGAGGCAAATAATCTGTATGTGCCTGTAACTATTCATAGCTTTGGCAGTCATCACCCTCACTTTCTAGTATTAGAATCTATCCATAAAATTACTAATAAATATTATGGAACAGATATAAATTATACAAGTAAAGGGAGAAAATCATTGCCACCCAATGTCATACCTGTAGTTTTTAATGTGGATACTTCAAAAAAATTTGAAGCTACTGAAAATCCTTACACAAATTTCTTAAATTATATAATTATCGATGTAAATAGGCAACTAGTGACAACCTCACTCAAAAATGATTTAAGTTTGGAGTTTTTACTTTATTTATCAAAATTAGAAACGCATCATATTTTGGTACAAGAGGCAGCCCTAATTCTTCAAGATAAAAAAACTCAGCTTATACAAAGCTTTTTAGAATTATTAATTAACTTTGGATACAAACAAACGGCAACTGATATAAAATATCTATTAGAAGGAAGTTCTTGCCAACTACCTGTTTCTGAACTTGATAAAGTCTTTCCTGTTGCTAAAACTTCATTCAAACCATCAATTTTGCCAGAATTACTAAAAAATAACTCACAACTATATTAAGGAGAAAATTAATGTCACAATTACAAATGAATACTACACGTTTTAACCAACTAAAAATTGATTTAGCTGATGCTGGAATTCGTAACGTTGATAGAATTATTTCTATTTCTAACGAGTTTTTACAAAGCAAAAATTCGCAAAAAAAAGTTTCTAGCCTTGACATTCTCACAAAGTTCCACAAAGATGATTTAGCTGATGATGAGCCATACGCATTGTTAGTTGATGAAATTAATAATATTTTTGTATTTTTAGACGTATGTAATAAAGAAGATATGAACATACGTATTTCTAATATTAGCAACAAAATTTTAAGCGAGGCACAAAATGAAGATGCAACAGTTGTTCCTATCGTTATAAATTTTGCTTCAAAGATTGAGAATACAGACGATTTATCATATTGTGTAGTTAATATTAATAAAATAAATGTGAGTGAACTTGTAAACTCAGCTCTTACATTTGAATTTTTATTATATTTATCCAACACTCAAAATTTTGATGAATTTGTAAATACTACTTACGCAGTTGTTAGCGAAAAACCATCAGAACTTTCTAGTAAATTTTTGAGATTATTAAAACAATATGATTATAAAGATGTTGTTGAAGCTCTCAAAGATAAATTAACGTTAGATATGCTTGAGAAAAAAGCTCCTAATGGTCAATCTAACACTGCAAATGTTGTTAAACACGCAATTATTAAAGAAAAAGCAAAAATTGCCCGTAGTCTACTTGCTGGAACTTCACTTTCTGATGAAGAAGTTGCACAACATGTTGGACTTTCGTTAATAGATATTGCAATGTTAAAAATATCTTTTCGTAAATAATTACCATACTGAACGTTTGGTTCATCTAGGGTTCAAGTCCCTAGTATGGTTTTGGTGACGCTCTTATTTACCAATCTCAAAAAATCAGCGTTACATATTCTAAATTATTAAGCAAAGGAGAACAAAATGGAAATCCCTTACAAAATGAATTCAAATGAATTTTTACAATTTAGAGAAAAATTAGCTGATGGCGTTTTTAATAATTTCAAAAAAGTAACAGCTATTACAAATTTATATTTAACATCAAAGATAGGTATAGAATTAAACACTCTAGTTCCTGTAAACTTACCATCAACTGAACATACTGCAATTTATGAACCTGACAGACTATATTATGATAAACCAAATAACACTTATATATCAATCGACTACTACTATGAAGGGCTAAACACACCAGCTTTAGCAGTTTTTAATAGTTGCAACGAAATTATTAAATATCACTTTAATTTACACCAAGATTTGGCAGTAGACCTAAACGAATTTAAGTTTCCAACAATTGTTCCAATCGTAATTAATTTTAACGAAAACATTGTTTTAACAGACTATTATTCATCTGCCAAAAACGCCAAAAACTTTGTAAATATCGAATATCATGCATTCAACTTAAATAGAACTACAGTAAAAAATTCTTTAGACAAAGCGCCAACTATAGTTTCTCTTTATTTATCTCATATCAATGATTATGATGAATTTATACAAGAAGCAACGGCACTTTTTTCTATGGCATCTGAAGAAGTTCGTGAGAAATCTTTGGAATTAATTACATCAATTGGTTATGAAGACTTAGCTAAATTTTTGGCTCATAAAGTTGACAACCAAATAAAACATCGTCTTTCTGAAGAAGATAAAAGCGAGGCTACTAAAAGATATAACCTTGCAAAACAACTTTTAGCAGAAGGTGATACTGCAGTTGAAGATATTGCTAAAGCCGTTGGGCTTACTACGTTTGAGGTATCTTTAGTAAAACTTATGAGCAGACTTTAATTAAAAACTACGCTAAGAAAATGATTTATTCTATAGCGTAGTTTTTGTTTTTCTGATAAAATAATAATACACAATTCTAATTATAAGGAGGATTTACTATGATACAAAAAATGCTTACACTTAACGAAAGACAATTTAGTGAATTTAAGTTGGCACTTGCTGATTATATTTTTGAAAAAGCAGAAACAATTCAACCTGTTGTAAAATCTTATTTAGAGGAGAGAGACCAATCAGTTAATATAGAACATCTAAAATCTATTTCTTTGCCAGCAACTCCAGAGAGTATTAAGTTTGAACCAGCAAGAGCTTACTATGATGAAGTTAACAATTTGTATGTAACGGTTGATTATTATTTTGAAGACCAGCCAGCACCTCAGCTAGCAGTTTGTAACTCTTGTAGCGAAATTATTAAATATCATTTTGCACAAAACCCAAATTTATCAACAAATATTAACAAATGTAAGATGCCAACTATTGTACCTATTGTCCTAAACTATCACCAAATTCAAAGGCTTGAGGATTATCAAGTAACAAATAGTGATGCCCATGGGATAGTGAGTGTACCATTTTATGCATTTAATATTAATCAATATTCAGTGAGATGGACTGTTCAAAAATCACCAAATATCCTACTTGCTTACTTAACTCGCACAACAACTTATGAAAATTTCTTAGATGAGTTAAGAAGAGTTTTACCTCTAGCCTCAGAAGAAGTTTGCCTAAAGCTAATAGAAATTTTATTAAATATTAACTACCCTGGTGTGGTGTCAGATATTGAAGCTGAGCTTAGAAAACTTGAAACTGTAGCCAAAGAAGAGATCCCAGAACACGTTAGACAAGTATTAAATAGTACTAAAAATATTGAAGAAACAGCCCATGAAGCTAATGTTACCAAATTTGAAGCTTCATTAATTAAACTTATAAATTAATTTTAGAAAAGCTACTGTTTAGGCAGTAGTTTTTTTTTGAACAAAATTTTTTAAGATTATTGTATTAGGATTATAATAATTGACTAGACTTTTCATAAGTAATTATTTTTACTATAAATGTAAAATTATATTACAAAATTATTTTACTCATAACTTTTTTTGTTGAATAAATAATTTTTGTGTGATAATATAATTATATCTATATAATATTATCGAACTTTGTAACTAAATAATTTAGGAGGATATTTGTGTATTCAATAGAAAACTTAATAAATTTAACTAGCAATTTAAATATAATTTCTAGCAAACAATCTTTAACTGAAATTGATAATTTGCTCCTTAATTTGGAAAATGAATTAAGGGATTTTAGTATCAAAATTGTATTTGTAGGTAGCTTTAACGCTGGAAAAACCTCTCTAATCAATACACTTTTAGATGAAGATAGGTTTAAAGAAAATATACGTCCAGAAACAGCTATAGCAACTGAAATTACTTATAGCCAAGAACCATTTGCCCAACTTACTCATAAAGATGGTGAAACCATCAAATGCCAAGTCCATGAAGTGGATAAATATGATATCACTCAATATTATAAATATAAATTTTTTCTTAATAATGATAGATTAAGTAACTTTGAAAATCTTATAATTGTTGATATGCCAGGGTTTGACTCTGGAGTAGAAGCCCACAATAAAGCGATGATGCAGTACATTAATGAAGCTTCTATTTATGTATTAGTGTTGGACGTTGAAAAAGGAACTCTCTCGCAAAGTACAGTAAACTTTTTGCAAGAAATATCTAGCTATAGCAATAATATTATTTTAATCCTAAATAAATGCGATAAGCAAACGTCAGAAAATATTTCAAAAGTTATGGATAATTCTAGCCAGATGATTGCTAATATTACAGGATATCAACCCCCTGCATTTTCTACATCTAAATATAATTGTGATACTTTAGAACTCTTGTCCGATGCTGTTAATCAATTTGATAAGGATATGCTTGTAAATCAACGTTTTGTAGCTAAAATTTTGTATCATGCAAGAACAATGAAAACTGCACTTCTTACAAAAAAATCTTCAATAATTTGTGATACCCATGAATTGGATAGAAAAATTCATGATGCAAACTTAGAAAAAGACAAAATCGTCCAAATTTTGCAAAACGAAAAAATTAAACTTCATCAAACCTTGCAAAATCAAGTTAAGGCCCAAGTTCTTAGCGATGCAAGAACAGCTCTAATGTCTAATGCTTCATCTCTTGCTACTAGTGCAAAAGCTGGTAATGATAGTTTTTCAAACGCTGTAAATAGTATTTTGCGTCCAGTATTTTTAAATTCTATGGAGCGTCATATAGAAATGAGCTTCAATACAATTATTTCTAATATTCAAGTGAGTTATTTAGATGCTTCTTATATAAATGATATCGTAAATAACGTAATGGAAGGGCTTTCTAAGCTACAACAAACGCCTGTCTCTGGAGAAAAAAACCTCCTATATAAAGGTATTCTTGGTATTCTTGGAATAACAACTTCAGTAGTTGCACCATGGTTAGAAGTACTTATTTTATTTGTGCCAGACATTATTAATTTCTTTGTTGGAATGTTTAATTCTAATCAAGATGAAGAATTTATTGCCAAAATAAAAGGGGAAATAATTCCAAATATTATCTCCAAAATTGAACCAGAACTTAGCCACTCTTTACAACAAACAGAAAATGAAATGATACAAGTTATTGAAGATGAGTTTAACAAACAAATTCAAACTAATATCACTGTTCTTGAAGATTTAAAACAACAAAAAGAACAACAAACTCAAAATATCGAAAGCTTAAGAAATGAACTAGAAGATGATTTATCTGCAATAGAAAATATTATTACTCAACTTGAACAATTAATTTAGGAGGAAGAAAATGTTAACAAAATTACAAAGTGAATTTTTGGATTTTACCCAAAATACCCCACAAAAACTAGAACTAGCTAATGAACAAAAACTTGTAAATGCTCAATCTATTTTAGATTTTAAAAATTTATGTAACAAATTAAATCACAACTATGAGGATATTCTTAATACCGAACGTATGTTAAGAATTGGTATTGTTGGAGAAGTTAAGGCTGGTAAATCATCTTTTGTAAATGCCACAATTTTTGATGGTGAACAAGTTTTACCTCAAGCCGCTACCCCTATGACAGCTGCTCTTACCAAAATTGTGTACTCTGAAAATGAAGGTGCAAATGTTGTTTTCTATGAAAAATATGACTGGGATACTGTTGTTGAACTTGCTAATTTATATGATACTACTTTAGAAGATTTTATTAGAGAAGAAACTGAACGTCAAAAGCAAAACCAAGCTCAAAAACAAGACCTCAAAGAAAAAGCAAAAACTGCATTAAAATCTTCATCTTCTAACACCCCAGCTGAAGTAACAATTGATATCGAAAGTTTGAAAAAAGACATTCCAAAAGAATATGTTTCTTGCAAAGAATTGGTGGATATGGCAAATAAAAACCGCCTAAATATATACGAAATTTTGGGAACTTCTCAAGAAATCGACCTTAACAATCTTGATAACTATGTGGGAGCAAACGGAAAATTTACTCCAGTTGTAAAACACATTGAGTTAAGGCTTAATAATCCACTGCTAAAAAACTTTGAAATTATTGATACTCCTGGGTTAAATGACCCAATTTTATCTCGAAGCGATGCAACTAGAACATTTCTTAGCAAGTGTGATGCTGTATTTATGGTATGTTATTCTGGTCAATTTTTAACTAATGAAGATATCAAGTTTTTGACTAATACTTTGCCAAGTGATAACATTCAAAAAGCAATCTTGGTAGGAAGTAAAATAGATTCGGCTGTGCGTGATACTCCAATTCCTAGAAATGGCTCAGGTCTTAGTTTTAAGCAGGCATTGCGTCATACAGTAACAGAATTAAATAATCAAGCACAATCTAACATTGATATGTGTATAAAAAGTAACTCACCAGCTCACCCAGTATTAACTACCCTAAAAAATTCGTTGCCACCCGAATATGTATCTTCGTTAATGTATGAAGCTTCTAAACGATTAGAAAGTAATCGTCCTCTAACAGATGCTCAACAAAACGTAATTGAGGGACTAAATAAATTTACTGGATTTAATACATCACCAACATTTTTAAAAGAGTTTTCTAATATCGAAAATGTAAAAAATAAGCACTTTGAAGAAATTAAAGCTACCAAAGAAGATATTCTTTTAAATAAACGTGGCAATTTATTTGGAAATACTAAATCTCACCTAATTAGCAAACTAGAAGATATCAAAACTGAAGCTATGGAAAACAAGGCAAACATTAATAAATATGATGTTGAAGATTTAGAAACTAAACGAACAACTTTGATTACCAATTTAAATTCGGCTCGCCATGATATTAAAAACACTTTTGAAGGTTGCCACCTAGATGCCCAGCAATATTTAAGAGGTGCTTTAAGTGATATCAAATCAACTATTTCTATGCATACAGTTATTAATGTAGAAAGAGAACATCGTCAAAAAACATCAACTTCTAAATCAGGCGGGATATTGGGCCCAATTTTCAACCAGACTACTACTACAACTACTGATATTATTACGTATTCTGCAAATGTGCATGATGTAATTGGAAATATTAGAAACAACGTAAATAAAGCTGAGCAAGATATTAATAATTCTTTCATACATGCAATCAATATTAAAGGTATGACACAAAAAATTAAAACTATTATTATCAATCTGTTTGATTTAACTGATCCTAACTTTAATGAACGTGAAATTTTAGGTCCAATAGAAAATGCACTAAAAAGAATAGTGATGCCTGAAATTAATTTGCCAATTGAGAAGTATAACGAGTTTATTTTAAGTTCGTTTTCTGGTGGAACTGTACACAATGAAGACATTGGCAAACTCCAATTAAAGCAAGATAAAGTAATTCAAAAAATAACTACTGATGTTCAACAACTCTTTCATACAGCCATTGCCGATATGGAAAATGCACTAACAGCACGTGGAGCAACTTTAGTAGATGATATTACAAATCAAATAATTACAAATATTGATAATTTACAGCGTCAATTAAAAAATAAGGAACAAAGTTTAGCTTTTTATGATGAATTTGTTAAGGAGCTTAACCACTACAAAACTACGCTTTTACAAATGGAGGTTTAAAAATGAGTCTTTGGGACGACGATGAAATACTAGATGAAATACAGATTAATAAACCAAACAAATATTTAGTTGATGCAAAAAATGCACTAAAATTAATTGCTGATATTACTCAAGGAGAAAAAGCTTCAGCTGAATTATCTAAATTAGATTATTTGTTAGATCATGCTCTACTAAAATCTTTGGGTCAACTAAATATTTCAAACGAACTAGAAATACGTACAAAACTCAACAAATTGAGCGAACAAATTGAGCAATATAAGAAAATCCAAGCACTTAGCAAAAAAACTATTATAGGACTAGGGGGTAAATTTAGTGCTGGAAAATCTAGCTTTGTAAACTCAATTTTAAATGCTGATTTATTACCAGAGTCACTAACTCCAACAACATCTATCCCTACTTATATTATAAATGGAGAAGATAATATAACGGCCTACACAATTGGAAATAAAGAGATTTCACTAGATAATGAAGCATTACAAGCACTAACACATGCATTTCATGAGCAATATCAATTAGGGTTTGCAGCATTTATTAATTGCATCTTAATTAAACAAAATAAATTTAAATATGATAATATTGCAATACTAGATACTCCTGGATATACAAAATTTGATGCATCTATCAAAAAAACTATGTCTGATGAAAAGAAAGCTTTTGGTCAACTTAAAGCCTGCGATTACTTAATTTGGTTAATAGATATCGAAAATGGTATTATTCAAAATAATGATATAGAATTTATCAGCTCACTAGGAATAAAAACTCCAATTCTCATTGTATTTAATAAGGCAGACAAGAAAACTAATACTCAAATTGAAGAAATCGTTACAAATACAAAAAATGTGTTATCTTCAAAAGGTAATTTAAACATATTTGGAGTAACTGCATTTTCTTCTTTAAATGAAGGAACAGAATATTTAGACCAAGCATTTATTACAGACTTTTTGGAAGATGCAAGTAAATACGCTCAAGAAAAAGAAGATATTGAGGCACAATTTACATCTACAATCCATGAGATTAACCAAATTTTTGATGAGCTAACAACTGAGGCAATTAATGAGCGTAATTATCTAGGAGATATTATTACAAATTCTACAGATGTTCTAAATTTACGAGGTTCTAGTGAACTTTACAAAGATAGTTTAGCTCAAATTGACTTAATTAAACGTTGCAAACAAGAACTCTCACAAAATAATCGCAAAATCAAAAAATCGCTATCTACATTAATAGGTGAAGGAGAAATTCATGGCTAATGAACAACAAAAAATCGAACTTATAGCTACTTTGTTAAATGATGAAACCACCCTTACTAACAAGTGGCAAGGGTTTGAAGAAATTTATGAAAAAATTAATAAAGAACTAGTGTCTAGTTTAGAAAGTAACAGTTTACCAAACAAATCTCAACTAATTTCTGATTTAAATAAATCTCTAGATAATCTGGATATCTTAACTCAAACTCCAGATTTAATTGGTAAAAATATTGGAGGAATTATTGGCTCTGAAAATTATTTGCTAGATAAAATTGCTCCTTTTCATTTAAAAGACGCTCAAGCAATAGAACAAATGATGATAAATACTAATATTATAAATGTTCTAGTTCCAAATTCCAAAACAGAAATTTACTTCAAAAATAAATACCAAAACATTCAATCTATTGAGAAAAACGAATATTTAACTACAAACACTCAGCTTTATAAAGACAAAATTGCAATTCCAAATTTACTAGAAAATTATATTACTAAAACACCATTTAATATTGAAAATACTGCTCTAATACACTTTCCAAATTTTGTTGATAAACAGAGTAATTATGTACAAAGCATAGTAAATATTATAGATTATTTTGTAGTTTATGTAGATAAGAAAAATCTTACGCAAAAAATAACTAGCATCAAACTTTTAGTTCCAAGCCATATTCCTATTTTCGTTTTTGGAGATAGCAATGATATTGATACACTAAAATCTAAATTGCCACTTCAAGAAATAATTCCAGTAAATAATGTAAATGATTATTTAATAAAGTATGCTATGCCTAAGAAAAATTGGCTGTTAGAAGATATGTTAAAATCAAACTTTCTGCAAAGCTTTGTATATTTTACAAATAAAATAGACCGATTAAAATCACGCTTGACACAACTTAATATAAGTATTGTTAACTCAAATAATAACGATGAGGAAATTTCTTTTATAAAAAATTCATTAACATCAAGCCTTAACACAGCAACAAATGATTATAGAAATTTAAATAATATTAGCTCTCAAATCTTAAAAATTGCTCAAGATATCGAAAGCCACTTTCAGGATCAATTCAATCTTTCTACTAACGATTATTGTTTAAGAGCATCAAAAATTTGGGTGAATATTATAGATTGCTTACTAGAAATGAAAGGCTATGCAACGGCTAGCACATATCTATCAAAGCTTAGTGCTATAAATTATAAGTATACCTATTTAGTGGAAGCTCGTATTTCATTTTATTCAACTGGTAATATCAATAGCAATTTATATTCTGCCATTAGAAATACTACTAAAGATGATATCGAAGTTTTAAAAACAAAATTAGAACTATCTGATGTTTTAAATTTCTCAGAGCAAGATTGCATAAATATTGCACACTGCTTAACCTTTGCTACTACAGGAAAAGAATGCTACTATAAAGCATTACAATTGCAACAAACGGACTTAAAAAAAGCAATCAAATTATTTTTTGAAGCATTAGATAAAGGATATGAACCAGCTGGAATAAAATTATTTGAACTCTCAAAAACTCACTCACAAATTAAATTAACTGATTTAGCAAACCACTTAATTCCTATTGCTAATTATGAACTTGGGATACAAACAGTTAAAACTAAATTTAATAAAGGTATGGCGCACATAAAAATTGCAGCAAGTTTTGAATATTTACCAGCAATTAAATATTTGGCCACAGAATTATACAATAAAATAGATAAACTTAATTCTCATCAACAAGAAGAACTACAAAGATTATTAGATAAAATTTTTGAACTCAATTATAATTCTAAAAGTAAAAAATACCACGGATATCAAGGAGCGCTTCATCACAAACATGGTGATATAACTAGAGCAATTGCGTCATTCCAAAAAGCTAACTTAGGCTGGACTAATTATGAGTTAGGAGAAATCTATGAAGAAGGGCAGGGTGTTTCAGTTAATTTAGACCAAGCATTATCCTATTATAAGAAGGCTTATAAAAAAGGATATGCAGATGCTAATTATAAATGTGACCTTATCGAGTCTAAACTATATCAAAAAAAGCGTGCCGAAGCAGAAGAAAAGGCAAGAAGAGAGCGTGAATACAAAAAGGAAACTTCATCTTATAGTCGTACAAGTAGCAGCGGTCCATGCTTTATAACTACAGCTACTTGTAATTTCTTGGATAAAGGAGATAGCTGTGATGAATTAATGCTAATGAGAAAATTTAGAGATGAAATGAAAGCTCAAGATGAAACTGTAAAAGCCTTAATTGTTGAATATTATCGAGTTGCACCTTTACTTGTTGAACAAATTGATGCCCAAGAAAATCAAGCTGAAATTTATAATAACCTTTGGAGCGACTATTTAACAAAAACACTTGATTATATTAACATTCACAATTATAAAGAAGCAACTCAAGTTTACATTGATATGGTAGTATACTTAACTCAGAAATTTAAAGTTGAGATGACACCTGAAGTTATGGATATTTTAAGTAAAATTAAATAATTAGTTTTAATATAGCTCTAAGCTTTTTAGTTTAGGGCTATATTTTGCAAAAAAGTACACAAATTAGGACATATTTGTAACATCATCACGATTTTTAAAATTTGGTATAAGTCAATTGGGATTTCTAATTTAAAATCTAAAAATGAAACCATCAAAAAATCTTCTTTAGCAACATAATTTTAAAATCTAAAAATAAAATAAAATTTTTTATAGCACTGACAGTAGTTGTCACTCCAATAATATATAATACAATTATGTTCAAAGGATAACTTGTGAATATAACCCAATATTAAGTTAACTTTATTTTAATAAAATATAGACATAAAAATTTTATTATCATATAATACTTCCAAAGCGTTATCTTTTAACAACAATTAAGCATAGTGCTTTTGATTTATAATTAATATTTTTATCACAATAAAGGAGGAAATATCACAATGGGATTTTTAGATACTTTGTTCTCAGCAGGACACAAAATAGCAAATGAGGCACAAAAACAACAAGTAAATGCACTCAAAGATATGGAAAAGAAAATTGCTCAAGCAGAAGGAAGAACCAACTTAACTGCTGAGCAACGTAATAAATTAGAACGCGCAAAACAAAACTTAGGAGTAAGTTCTGAAGGTAAAAGTAAAACTATTGATGAATGGGATAGAGAATGGGTTTCTATTGGAAAATTAGCAAACGCAAACCTTACACCATACAACAAATCTGTAGGGCTATATCGCCACGTAATTAATGGAAAAACTATGTATGTTGGGAGGGCCATAGAGCTTAACAACGGTGGATTTAGAAAGCGTCTTAGCGATTACCGACGTGATAGCGATAGTGGAAGAACTCACACTTCTGGACAACAGATTTATAACAATTTGGATAAGATTACAACTTACATTTTGGTTGTTGGAAATACCGAAGAAGCTGTTATTACTACAAGAAAGTTAGAAATAGGATTTATTGGTAAATATAACCCAGAATGGAATAAAATCAAGCATTAAATTAATTTAATTTTAACAAAATATTGACACAAAAATTTTATTATCATATAATAGTTCTAAAGTATCACTTTTTGACAAATATCAAATATAATATTTTCGACTTATGATTAATATTTTTACCACAATAACGGAGGATAAATATGAAAAAATTAGTAGCATCATTATTATTAGTAAGTTCTTTGGCATCACCAGTTTATGGAATAAATTTGATTGTTAATAGCGAAGTAGTGGAGTCTACTCAAAGTCCAGTACAACAAAACGGGACAACTCTTGTGCCTGCAAGGATTGTAAGCGAGCAACTGGGGGCAAATGTTAGTTGGGATAGCTCATCAAACACTACAACTATTACAAAAGGCAACACAACAATTAAGTTAACTTTAAATAGCACTCAAGCTACAGTTAATGGACAAGCCACAACGTTATCAACTGCTCCTATCGCAGTAAATGGAACAACTATGATACCAGTAAGATTTGTTTCAGAAGCATTAAATGTACCAATTGACTGGGACGCAACAAGCCAAACAGTTTTAATTAACTCAAATACTAGCGACTTAAGCAAAATCTCAAACGAACTTAATGCTGATAAAGCTTTACAATTAGTTAAAAATTACAGTGGACAGACAGCGTTTAGTTATGCAGGAATTCAAAGTAGTTATTTTGCAGTTTATGGGCAAAAAGCTCCTGAATTTTATGTATTTTATCCAGACTATGGAAGCGATGGTGTTTATGCTGTTCATACAGAAACTGGCGAAATTATTGACGGTGGAGGTAGTGTTCAACATATTTTAATGGACTTCCCAATTTTAAGTGAAAATCAAATTTACGGATTTGTACAACGTTACTTTGGTGAAAACACTGCCACTTCAATTGATACTGAAGTAATTAATGGTAGAAAGTATTATGATTGTTATGCAGGAGGGTCAGGGCTAGTTTTTAGAGATGATGGAGTTGCATTTGATTATAATGCGTTTTTTGATGGTTATTTTGAGCCACCATACTTCATGTATAACTAAGAAAAGGTTTGACAATTGTTGAGGAGAATGTAAAATGACAATAATACCTTTACTTTGCATACTTTGAAGAAATGATTTCATCGGTAGGCAACTTTTTTAAATAACATTAAGCAATTACTTTCGGGTAGTTGCTTTTTTATTTGCAAGTCTATTTAATAAGGAAGAAACTCCTACCAAAAAATTTTTTTAGAAAAAGTGTTTAAACTTTAAATCCCTTGGCAACACTCTTAAAAATTAACACAAAAGGAGAATAGACAATGGAAGCTTCTATAATAATACTGATTATAATCATAACGATAGTAGGTGTATTACGAAAACCAATTCAAGCTAGCTCATATAATTTTAAATTATTTTTAGCCAGCATTATTATGTTGTTTGTAGGTGAGGCAATATCTCAAGTATCATTAATCGGAAATTTAATAACTAATTTAGCAACAATTGCAATCATAATAAATCTACTATTATTTATTTATCATGCAGTTTTTAAAGTGTTCCCAAAAGGATTAAATGGTGCTATATTTTTCTCATTAATAACACTAATTGCTTTAGATGGGACTACAGGCCTAGACCTTGGACCACTTACTACAAATATAATTTCTTTTGGGTCATTAATACTTTCTTTTGTTTGTCTGGGGCTTGTTTGCTTTAAGGGGTTTCAGATGATTTTTGGGGAGGAAAAAAATCCAATAACTTTATTATTAGAAAAAAAATAAACTAAAATAGCAAGGCATTTAATTTATGCTTTGCTATAAATTAATTTCTTAGGGTGACCGTTCTTTCTTCAAATAAATTTTTTAAATAAATTTGTTTAGCCTTTCTAGTTATTGGCAATACTCTTAAAAATCAATTTAGAAAGGATAATATTATGGGATTTTTAGATTTAGTATTAAAAAAAGTTAAGCAACCTTTTGGAAGACGACCACAAATTCCTCTAAAAGATGCAATTGTTACAGCTCCAAATAATATGGGGTGCTACAAAATTCATTTAAATGGAAAAGTAAAATATGTTGGGAGGGCTGAAGCTGGTATCCGAAAAGGATTTTTACAGTTTTATAATGGTGTAATCATGCATTATCCTCCTGCCGAAAAAATTTATGCTCATCGTAATGAACTTACTGTAAGCTGGATTATTCTGGATAGCAAAAAAGAATGTAAAAACTTGGAAACACGATGGTTACGAGATTTTGAACCTGAATGGAATGAGCAAAGTAATTGGTTTGAGCAAATCATTAACTAAACAATTTTATACACTCAAACCCAATAATTATTCACATCTCCTTTATATAAGTTATGTATAATATGGTATTTAAAATTATATATTATACACGTTTATGATATACTATATTTATAAGTAACTATAGGAAGGGGATAATCATGAGTAATATTAGTATTAAGTTTAAATTGTTAGTTTCTATGATTTTAATTTTAGGATTTAGTTCAGTATTATTTTTATTTCAAGTCAATTCTTTAGTTTCTACTTTATATGAGGAAACTACTTTGATGCACGAAGAAATTAGGCTTGAAATTGAAGAAAGTGTAAAAAAAGATATCACAAATTTAGCAGATACCATTTCAGATTATGTAATAAATCTGGAAAATGAAATTGATAAAAATATGTTAAATTCTGCTCTACTTTTATACCAAATGGAGTTACTTCAAGGGAATTTAAGTTCTGCTGATTTAGAAAACGCTAAAACTATTACAGGTATGTCGGATATGTATATTACTGATATTTCTGGTATTTTTATTGATAGTACTGAAGAAAGTGCCATTGGTTTAAGTTTATTTGATATTTGGGACGGGTACAAAATGTTAGTAACTGGTGAGTCAGATTATTTACCTAGTGATTTAAAATTAAAAGTTGAAACTGGGGAAGTCTTTAAATTTACAGCTATTCCACGACCAAATGGAGACGGTATTTTTCAATCTGGGTATAACTCTAGCTTTGTAGAAGAAGCTCTTAATATATTTATTACCGAAAATAACGGAATTAAAGAAATGTATTTAATTGATATATACGATACAGTGTTAACTCAAAATATTGCTCCAAATTCTACACCTTCTTTAGTTAAAGGTGAAACTTCTAAAATTTCAAATTTATCTAGTTATTTTAATATTGGAAGCTCCATAGAAGTAACTTTATTTGAAGATACAGCAACTGTTTATATGCCAATTTATAGTAATAACGGAAATATTAAGTATGTATTATATGCCGATGTTAATACTGATACATATTTTGAAATTCAGAATATAATAGAACGTCCTATATCTGTAATTATGAATGATGTCTTGATGTTTAGAAGTTCTATTTATGGAATTAATGGAGGAGTAACGGCTTTATCTATACTTCTTGTTCCGTTAATTTTAAGCTATTGTTTCAAACCACTTAAACAATTTCAAATCCAGTTAGAAGCCATTGCAAACAATGAAAAAGTTGCTAGTAATTCTAAAGGGTTATCTAAAGAATTAATTGGTATGAGCAATGCTATGGATAAAATTATTGCTAAAAACCAAGAAACATTAACTAATGTTCAATCTTCAGTTAATGTTATTGATACATTACAGCAGGCTCATGAAAATGAAATTACAAGCTTAATTAATACTTTAAATCCGTTAGCGCAAAATTTAACTCAAGCAAATAAAACTACAACTAACGAACATCAAGCAATTATTGAGATGTCTAGTATTGTAGATAAATTAATGTTAAGTTTATCTCATGTTTATACTATCAATAATACTTTGTTGGTGGAATCTGAAAGTACCAAAGAGAATGCAATTAAAGGTCAATCAAATTTGGAGGATTTACAAAAAGTTATTATGACTCTGGAAAAAGAAGCGAATGAAGGGGAAATCATAACAACTAGTCTTATGAAAAACTCTGATGAAATTAATAATATCATTTCATTAATTGCTGATATTGCTTCTCAAACTAGTTTACTTTCATTAAATGCAACTATTGAAGCAGCAAGAGCTGGCGAACAAGGAAAAGGTTTTGCAGTTGTAGCTTCTGAAATCAAAACTTTGGCTACTCAATCACAAGAAGCCTCTGAAAAAATTGCAAGTATTTTGGTTACTGTTCAACAACAAATTATACAAACCAAAAATTCAGCTACTGAACAAAGTAAAAGCCTAGAAAATAGCAAAGATGTAGTAAGTGATATAAATAAATCATTGTATAATTTAATTAATAGCTCAATAACTTCTAATAATATTATTCATAATTTGAATAATGAAGTTTCTCAGCTTAATGAACATAGCGATGATTTTAGACAAATTGTACAGATTATTGAAGATAGTAGTCAAGAAAATTATATACAAATAACAAGTAGCTTACCGTTAGTTGAAAAAATGGATAATTCTATAGACTCAATTAAAACTTCTCTTAATGGTATTATAACTACTACCGAAAATTTAACAAAAAACTTTAAATAGAAAAAACCTCTTGGGAAATTTCTCTCAAGAGGTTTTTTTATTATTCCAATTTTGATGTTCCAGTATAAAGGCTATGGTATTTTCCTTTTTTACTAAGGAGTTGATGATGGTTACCCATCTCCAAGATTTTACCACGCTCCAAAACTGTAATAGTATCCGAATTTCTTACTGTGGATAATCTATGAGCAATTATAAAAGTTGTTCTAGTTTCCATCAATCTATCAAGCGCTTCTTCAATATGGCGTTCAGTTCTTGTATCTACTGAACTTGTTGCTTCATCAAGTACCAAAATAGGAGCTTTTGAGATTACAGCACGTGCAATATTTAATAATTGACGTCTGTCAGAGGTGGTACCACCAGGACTGCGTACACAGGCCTCTAGTGGATGAGGAGTACTTGTGTCCTGCATGCAGGATCCAGGAATCCAGGACTTTTTTTCTCTTTTCTTCTAATATGTTGAGATAGGGTCTTGGCAAAGGTACACGCACTACCGAGCGCCTTTTTAGTTTTCACATTATTTGATTTAGTATTTACTCATTATTTATTGTATTTATTTTTATATTGTTAGAATATTTATGCTATTGATATTTTTATTTGTTTTTTCAGAAAGACATTTAGAAGTTGTGTTTATTGTGATGGTGTTCAGTGTTCAAAGTGTTTCTTCATTACAATAAATTCTGTAAATGCTCCCAGTGATTTCCCAAAAGAAGAGTTGGGGTGAATATGTGTAATCACTATAAAATTAGACTATCCTAGTGGGAGAATTGTTTCCGTTTCTCCCAGCATCAAATACTTTTTCAGAGTATAGTCAAAGGACTGATGCTGATAAATGGAGTCAGTTCATGCATGTGGCACCTTCCTAGTAAAAGTTAACAGGGGGTGCACATTCAGGCAGGTGGAAAACCAGCCCTGCCGTGATAAGCACCCCCCCTTGATATTTTTTTCTGTTGATCCCTGTATCAAATGCTTTTCACGGTATACAGATGGGACTAGTATGTGTAACCAGAGTCAGTTTAGTGCACATGACAGCTTCACAGTCAGAATGCAGGGGGTACGTATCACAGGAAATGGAAAACAAGGCCTGCCATGAAATGCACCCCATCTGCATAATATTGTTCCTTTTACCCCAGCATCAGGTACTTTTAACAGGTTTTAGTAGGCTGCAATTCACTAAACCTATGGTTTAGTCTAATTTTCAGGACAGTTGGGACGGGATTTCTGGGCAGATGCTTGTAAATCAGGACTGTTCTGGATTTTTTGGGATGTTTGGTCACCCTAGCACCAAGCGATTCTGTTTTAGAGCAAACCAGCTTGATATGATTTTTTCAGCTCATCACTGATATGTATACTGTGTACTAAATAAACAGTT
>MDSP01000100.1_pt1 | contig 19334 bp, 17 predicted proteins | sample 1005811 | NCBI WGS metagenome assembly MDSP01 (sample SAMN05526596, study PRJNA338239) | gut metagenome | isolation source: stomach gut content | host: Naso elegans | place: Saudi Arabia: Red Sea | collected 2011-04
GAGGAGGAGGAGGGAGGGGGAGGGAAAAAAGAGGAGGGAGGAGACGCGAGTGCGATGAGCTAAAAGTAGGTGAGCCGTGTCCCACTGCCACTACCTGTCAACCCTGCGATGAGGTCACTACATGCATGCTAAATCACTGTCATGCTCGCTCTTTTGTGCCCTTCTCCTGATCAAAGCTTGTGTTTATATATTGATCAATACAAACAGCAGCTAATACCAATTGTTGCAGACAAGAGGGCTTATGTTCAGTGCTGTATACTGTACATGCATGTGGAAACAAGCAACAGATGAGCGGATGTCTCAGAGTGTTTATAGGGCAGCACCCTCACTCTCCCCCCTGACGCTCGGCCTCCGGGGCCTTTCCAATCCATCTCACCCACAGAGAAACAACAGCCGCCTTGATTAGGATGGATGAATTTGCTCACGTCTCTGGCTGCAACTGAGGGGGAGTTTTTGTTCATATCTGGCAAGAGTCACCGTCTATGCGGCTCAGCTCAGCTAACAGCTCAGCTCGGAGAGATGAAATGATGAGACGAAGAGAAAGAGAGAGAGAGAAAGAGGGAGATAAAAAGAGAGGTGGAACAAAGAGTACCAGGAGGAGAAAAAGCGCTGCAGAGCAAGTACAAGAGAAAGCGTGAATGATTGTCTTTGAGTTGGTAGAGAGATGGAGAGATATACAGAAAGAAGAAAGGGAAAGCTGCAGAATATAAGACAAGAAAAGACAGACAGCGTAGTGAAAACCAATTTGTCTGCTCCCTTGTGGGCTGACACTGGCTAAGGCCTGCTTTCCTTTCCTGGCCTCACTGCCAGTCATCACAAACAGGCGTATGCGTACACACACATACACACACACACTGTTGAAGGTAAAAACTTTATAGGTAGTGAGGCATTTTTGAGTAATTCACAAGAGGCAAAAATGAATACAGCACAACTTGTTGAAAAATTGCGTCCTATGCTTGAAGGAACAGGGCGTCTTGGAATAAAAGTGCCAGTAACGCTATATTCAAAAGACGGTAAAAAGTTTAAAAAAATAAAGTTGCGTGTTAGCACTAGAAACCTGAAAAAGATTTTGAGTTCACGTATTGAACAAGGTGTGCGAAACTATTTTGACTTCTTGAAAAAAACTATACTTAAATATGAAGTTTTGCCAACTAGAATTAATATATTTTTAGCTGGAAACTCTAGCAAGTCGTCAATTGTATTTGATTTGTTCCAAAAAATTGCTCAAGAGATGATAGGGGAGTGGCGAAAAGACCTTGAAGTGTTAAGATATATACTTGAGCCTCCAGAGCCGGAACCAGAGCCAGAGCAACCAATAGAAGAAAAAACTGCTGATCTTGATGATTTGTTGCTTGGAGATGTGGGTGTTGATGAGCTTGTTATATCAGAAGACGGAGTTCCAGACTTGGATTTAGAACCGTCAGAAGATGGAGCACCAGACTTAGATTTAGAGCCATCAGAAGACGGAGCACCAGACTTGGATTTAGAACCGTCAGAAGATGGAGCACCAGACTTGGATTTAGAGCCATCAGAAGACGGAGCACCAGACTTGGATTTAGAGCCATCAGAAGATGGAGCACCAGACTTGGATTTAGAGCCATCAGAAGATGGAGCACCAGACTTGGATTTAGAGCCATCAGAAGATGGAGCACCAGACTTGGATTTAGAACCGTCAGAAGATGGAGCACCAGACTTGAATTTAGAGCCATCAGAAGACGGAGCACCAGACTTAGATTTAGAGCCATCACAAGATTTGGCACCAGATTTAGATTTGACGCCAGAACCAGAGCCAGAGCCTATACCAGAACCAACTCCAGTAAAAGCTAAGCCAGTAAACAATACGCCTATAGTGCCAAATGACTTGTTTGACATTTTCCCACCGCTGGGATCAGACGGGGCATACAAAAAAATGACAGCTAGAAATATTCAGTTTGATAAAAGTAGTTTGGATACGCCAACAGGTAAAACGGGAGTTGCATTTGGAGTTGTTAGAGGTAGAAAAGGTGGAAAAATCATCATAAACGACTTTAGCAAAAATGAAGATGGACAAATAGGGTTCCAATATTATGTTGGGGATAGCAATGAGGATAACTGTTTTGACGTTAAAATTACGCCAGAATTCCCGTACAACGAGTGGGTTAAATATACGCCTGCAACGGCAGTTGAAGTTGAAATTTTCTATACAACATTGCCAAACACTAGCAAAAAAAGTATGCCAATTACAGAAACACGTAAAACAACTATATATTTACCACAAGCGTATCAAGACGACGAATATGTATTTTTACGTCCTGTTGCACCAGCTGAGATTGAATATATGATAGGTAAGTCTGACGAAGACGGCAATCCAATGCCAGTTGACGTTGGAACTATAGTTACACTAGATTAATACGATGGGCGGTCAATCGATCGCCCTATAAAAAAGGGGCTAGTTATGGAATTTCAAAATGCGATAGATACGTTTATAAAGTCGCTAAAGTTTACGCAGTTATCGCCAAATACTATTGTTGCGTATGAAAAAGATTTGAACCAGTGTAAAACTATAATTGATTGTGAAAAATTAGACGATATATCATATGAATATATCCAAAATTATTTTATAGCATTAAGCGATTTGGGATTAAAAGTTGGTACACTAAAACGAAAAAGAGCTGTATTGCACCGATTTTTAAAATTTAGCTATAATAGAGGACTGTGTGAGGAACGATTATTTGAGCTAATTGATCCGATTAGAGCACCAAAAAGTAATGCCCCTAAAAATATTTTATCGGCTGAGGAAATTAAAACTATATTTTCTTATATCGACAAAAATATTAATAGCCACAAAAATTTTAGTATGTGGTCAACCCAAGAGCAATATATATATTACTTTTGGCTTAGAGGCGAGTTGCTTATCAATATATTGCTGTATAGTGGCTGCCGTGCAGGCGAAGTTGTTTCTATAAAAAAACGATATGTAGATATGCAAAATAAAAAAATTGTAATTTTGGCTAAAGGCAACAAGTATAATGAAGTGCCGATGCATATTAATTTAGTTGAGGCATTTGAAAGATATTTTATGCGAATAGAAATGATATGCGAAATTATAGAATCTTTGGACAAAAGCGAATATTTATTTCCAAGTCGTATAAACGAGATGACACATATGTCAAAACGTACTTTGCATGATTTTATGGCTACTTTGTCAGAAGTTATTGGACGCCCTATACACACACATTTATTTAGACATACATTTGCGTCGTTTTGTATTGCTTCGAATATGGATATAACAACACTTTCAACGATTATATCTCATAGCAGTCCGGCTATTACGCTGTCCGTGTATACACATGAAATTTCGGCTAACCAGAAAAAAAAGGAAATCGAAAAATTGAAATTTGACTTCTAAATTAGTATGAAAAGAGCGATATTTACGCAAACTAATTAAAACTATTTTAGGAGGTTTTATTATGGATAATTACGATGAACTTAAATCAAAGTACAAAGATGGTTACAGATGTATATATAGCGAAGGAGAAGGCGAAGATTTGACGCTACACCTAAAAAACTTTGAAAAAGAAAAAATTTGCACAATTTCTAGCAATCAAAAAATGGAAATTGGGGAAATGGAAAACTTTTTAGACGCTATTGATGTACAAAAAGCTCAAGGATACGATACTATTTGTACGCAAGATGAATGTGAGCGTCCAAATTAATTTATTAGCTACCGAACTTGTTATTATAATGGGTAGGTAGCTATTTTTTTGGGTTTTTGTCATATTTTTGCACAAATACAAATAGAGTTAATAATAACTTGATACCATAAAAGGAGGGGGACATGACGAACGCTAAAGTGTTAGTTTTAAATTCTTATGATAGTGACAATGTTTGGGAAAATGCTATTATGGCGGGGTTTCTGGACACCCTAGGGAAGTATAGAAATATTGATTTAGAACCTGAAATTTTATATTTAGATTTACGACGAAATCAATCTGACGAGTACAAAAATCATGTGCTAGAAATGTTAAATAGTACATATGAACATGGGGAATTTGAAATAGTAATTACTATAGATGACCATGCATTTGACTTAGTGAGATCACAACTTTTTAATGAAAATAGCATTTTTTATAGACAACAAATGTTGTTTTCAGGAGTAAATTCATCACTACATTTAAGTGCAGATGAAAAGCAGTATATGACAGGGTTTATGGACGCTTATGGTATGCCATATTTTATTGAAAAAGTGCTTGCTATGCATACGGAAGACATCTCAAAAAATATAATTTTAGTGTTTGATGAGACGGAGTATTCAAATGATACCCGTTCAGATTTATTTAATAGACAATACTTATTTTCAGAAGATACAACTTTTCATGTTATACAAAGCGAATATTATCAAGATATTGTTGAACAAATAGGGAAAATTGAAGATGAAGGTATAATATTTGTCGTTGGTTATTATAAAGATCGTGAAACTGATGAATATATTGCTGCAACAGATTTTATTAACTATATTTATGATGTTAAGAAATTTCCGATTTACGCTGAGGGAGAGCAGTATAGAAACAGCGAAGTTGTGGGCGTATATTATGATGATGGGTATGCTATCGGTGAGATTATGATAAAACTTGCACTTGATGTGATAATAGACCATAATGTTGCGGATCGAGTTATTCATCAAGAGCTTGTTGATGTATATGAAATTTATTATGACAAAATTTATAAACATGATATCAATATTTCTAATTTGCCAGCTGAGGCTATTATAGCAGGGCAAATGCCATATCAATGGCTTGTTCCTAGGCAACAAAAAATAGGGGCTGGGGTGTTAGTAGCTTGTATTTTTATTATATGTTTACAAATGTATTCGGTGGTTAGAAAATATCGCAAAAAGATATATGAAGAAAAGATTAGAAATGATAATTTGGAAGAAATGTCAGAGTTGCAAAAAAACTTTTTTAGTTTGATGACTCACGAATTTAGAACGCCGATTAACATTATTAATAGCTCGATGCAACTTTTGGAACTTGAGCTAAAAGAAGATAGCGTTGATAAAGAATCGTGTGGCAAGAAAATTGATATGATATATAGAAATATCAATAGACAAAATAAACTCATAAATAATATTTTGGATATTACTAAGTTTGATGCGGGTATATTTGTTGCGAAGATGTCAGGCCAAAATATAGTTGAAGTTGTGGAAGAAGTTGCGTTATCTGTCGTACCGTTTGCGGATACCAAAGGTATAGAAATCTTATTTGATACCGAAGATGAGGAAATTTGGACGGTTATTGACGTTGAACAAGTTGAACGAATGGTATTAAATATAATGTCAAACGCAATTAAATTTAGCAGAGCAGGCGATGAAATTAATGTGTATTTAACAGTTATAAATGAGGAGATTAACATTACTATTAGGGATAATGGTATCGGAATGGCGGAAGAAGATTTGTCGAGAATTTTTGAAAAGTTTTTTCAGACGGGAGATTTATGGCGTAGAGGGCATGAAGGTAGCGGGCTTGGGCTTTTTATTGTATCAAAAATTGTTGAGTTACATAAAGGTAAAATTGAGGTTGAAAGTAAACTTGGCGATGGTACAATATTTAATATAATATTGCCTATAGTTGAGCCTATTGGACTACCTGATGATGTAAGTTTTAGAAAAGATATGGGACAAATTGTTTCGATAGAAATGTCTGACGTGTAGGGCGGTCACTGGCCGCCCGATATTTTTTATCACGCCATGCGATATTTTTTATTATGTCCCCGCCATAAATATGTTGTGAACTACGCCTTGAGGGGCGTTTTTTTGTGGACATATTTAACCTACATTTAACGTAAGTTTAACAAAAATCAGGTTGTAACCTTTGTACATAAAATTTATAATTAACAGCAACGATAAAATTAATTAGGAGAAAATTATGAGTTTAATTAAACAAAAATTAGAGAGCAATAAAATTTTAATTGCGGCACATAGAGGAAGCTACGGAGGAAATATAATTCAAAATTCTGTGGCAGCATACAAAGCCGCTATTAAACAAAATGCTGATATGATAGAAATTGACGTGGTAAGTTCAAAAGATGGCGTACTTTACGGATTTCATACTAATGTTGAAAGTTACATTGGACTAGAAAAAGAAGTTCACACTATGACTAGCGAAGAAATCGATAACTATAATTGTACAAATGTTATTGGAGAAAAATCAGGATATTCTATACCTAGATTTGAAGCTGTGTTGGAAGAATTCAGAGAAAAATGTCTAATTAATGTTGACCGTGCATTTATAGATCAAGAGTTATGGGAAAAAACTATTACAGTTATAAGCAATGCTAAAGCTCACAACTATGTTCTTTTAAAATCACCAGTCAAAGAAAAATTGCTTAAATATGTTGCTGAAACTGATGAAAATATTATGTTTATGCCAATTATGTATAAATTTGACGAAATAAACACAGTGAAACAATACAATATAAATGTAGTTGCAGCAGAACTTATATTTGACAGTGAAGACCATGAACTAGTTAGTGATACAGCGATGGATTATTTTAAATCTAATGAAATTTTAACATGGGTAAACTCTATAGATCTTGGCGAAAGATTTAATTTATCAGGAGGATTTACAGATACAAAAGCAATTACGGAGTCAGAAGACGACAATTGGGGCAAGCTTATTGAGCTAGGATTTGATATTATTCAAACAGATTGGCCAGCAATTTTACACAATTATTTAATTAGTAGAGGTATAAAATAATGAAACTAAAAAAATTATTAACTTTAAGTATGATGTGTTCAGTGGCACTTGTTGGTTGTGCAAGCTCTGACGCAAGTTCGACAACAAGTAACAACACAACAAGCTCAAGTAGCTCAGATGATAGCAGTTCAAGTAGTTCAAGTAGTGCAGATACAAGCAGTTCTACTCCGTCGCTTGTTGTATACTCAAACTCTGCAACAGAAGGTAGAGGGGAATGGGTTGCTGAAAAAGCAAGCGAGGCAGGATTTGATATTTCTATCGTAAGTGGTGGTGGTGCAGAAATTACAGAGCGTCTTATTATAGAAAAAAATTCTCCTATAGCAGACGTTGTTTGGGGACCAAGTGCGGTTGAATGTGAAAAGCTTAAATCAGAAAATGTACTTGTGGAAATAAATCCATCGTGGGGGGCAGATGTTGACCCAGCATACAGTGACCCAGAAGGTTACTACTGGGCGATAGCATTGCAACCTTTAGGTTATGCATATGATACATCGATAATTAGTGCAGATGAAATTGCAAATATAACTGATATTACGCAACTTGCCTCTATGTATCCAGGGCAATATCAAATGCACCCTCTTTCAGGGGGAACGGCAAAAAACACGTTGGCTTCAATTTTAGTACGTTATGCTGACCCAAATGGAGAATATGGTGTGTCTGAAGAAGGTTGGGAAGTTGCAAAACAATATATTCAAAACGGATACATGACAACAACTGGTGAAGCTTATTGGGAAAATGTTGTGAATGGACAAATGCCATTTGTGTCTATGTGGGGCAGTGGAATGTTGTTAAATGAAACAGAATATAATGCTGATTTTGAGTTTATTTATGCTGAGTCAGGGTTACCTATATTAGTTGAACAGCTGGCGGTTGTTGAAGGAACGGATAATTATGACACAGCTCAGGCGTTTGTTGAATGGTTTGGAAGTGCGGAAATTCAAGCACAATTTTCACTAGCATTTGGTACAACACCAGCTCACCCAGATGCGCTAGCTGTTGCACCAGACAACGTTCTTGACTTGATGTCAAAAGTTACTCCTCAAGTTGTAGACTGGGGATTGGTTGCACAATATCAAGATGCTTGGGTTGAAAAAGTTTCTTTAGAGTTTTTGTATTAATATTAGTAGGCGGTCTAAGATGGCCGCCTAAATTTTTTAAGATTTTTTTGGAAAAGAGGTATAGTATGATAGATTTTAAAAATATTGAAATTAGATACGGTGATTTTGTGGCAATGAAAAACCTAAATTTAAATATAAAGGAAGGCGAATTTTTTACATTTTTAGGCCCATCAGGGTGTGGAAAAACTACTACATTACGTTCGTTGGTAGGCTTTATTATCCCATATGGTGGAACAATTTCGATTAATAACAAAGATATAACAAATAAAAATGTTGATGAACGAGAAATAGGAATGGTATTTCAAAGCTATGCACTTTTTCCGACAATGAATGTATACGAAAATATAGCATTTGGACTTAAAGTAAAAAAAATGTCTAAATCTCAAATAGATGAAAAAGTTTTAGAAGTGGCGAAAAAAATAGATTTGACGAAAGAACAACTACAAAAACCAGTTGCAGCATTGTCAGGAGGTCAGCAACAAAGGGTTGCACTTGCAAGAGCTATCGTAACAGAGCCGAAAATATTGTGTCTTGATGAACCATTAAGTAACTTAGATGCAAAATTGCGTGTGGGGCTTAGAGCAGAACTAAAAAAATTGCAAAAAGAACTAAATATAACGACGTTGTATGTAACTCATGACCAAGAAGAAGCGTTGACATTGTCTGATAGAATTGCAGTATTTAACAACGGGAAAATTGAACAAGTTGGGACGCCCGCAGAAATTTATAATAGGTCGGCATCTGAGTTTGTATGTGACTTTATAGGTGATATAAACGTGTTAGAAAAAGATTTAATTGCTCATATAAATAAACATTCTACTAAAAATTTTGACGAAAATAAAAAAGCATACATTCGTCTTGAGAGAATTACAAATAAGCCTAAAACTGACAATTATGTACAAATTGATGCAAAAGTTATTGATATATCTTATAGTGGGGTAACTACTACATATTCATATAATATTTGTAACCAAACTATTAGAAATGTTGAACTTAACAATGGCAACGATGTACATTCTGTTGGACAAGTAGTAAAATTATATATAAATATTGATGATATTATGGCGTTTTAGAGGTGTGAAATGGTAACTAAAATAGCAGATTATTATAAAAAAATTGGGATATTAGGAGTGGTAGTTAGAATATCTCTAATGTGGTTTGTGCTCGCACTGTTAATTATTCCGAATGTAAATTTATTTATCAAAGTATTTTTTAGCGACGGTGAATTTTCAACAACAGTTGTAACAAAAGTATTAAACTCCAATAGAGCGATGAAAGCATTGTGGAACAGCGTTGTGCTTGCATTTTCAATGATAATTTCAATAAATGTGTTAGGTGTTTTAGTTGTGTTGTTTACAGAATATTTCGATTTAAAAGGGGCTAAAATATTAAAATTAGGATATATGACATCGTTAATTTATGGGGGAATTGTTTTTGTAACAGCGTATCAATTTGTGTACGGAAACCAAGGTATTGTGACAAATTTTTTGGTGCAAATATTCCCAGAGATGAACACGGGTTGGTTTATAGGATATCCTGCAGTTTTATTTATAATGACGTTTGCGTGTACGTCAAACCATATCATTTTTTTAACAAATGCGATACGTAGCATAGACAATCAAGTTATTGAAGCCGCACAAATTTTGGGCGAAAAGTCTGGTAAAATATTTACTAAAGTAGTTTTGCCGATATTAACGCCTACATTGTTTGCAATAACGATACTTACATTTTTGACAGGACTTGGGGCGGTTTCTGCACCTCTAATTGTTGGGGGAAGTGACTTTCAGACGATTAACCCTATAATTATAGAGTTTTCTAAAACGTCATTCTCACGAGAAATAGCAGCCTTTTTGGCGATGTTGTTAGGACTTGCAACGACAGTTTTGTTAGTTATAATGAACAAAATTGAAAAAGGTGGCACGTATATGTCAATCGCTAAAACTAAAACTAGTTTTAAAAAGCAAAAAATACGAAGCCCATTTTTTAATGTTTTGGCTCATATAGTTGCGTGGGGGCTGTGGCTTATTTATGTGACTCCCGTTGTGTTAGTTACGTTATATTCGTTTATGGACTATAGGGCGATTAGAAATGCTGATTTATCGCTTAGTAACTTTACGCTAGAAAACTGGCAAAAGCTATTTTCGCAACAATCGGCGTTTGAACCATTTGTAGTTAGTATAGTTTATTCGGGGCTGGCATCAATTTTAGTAGTAATTTTAATTTTATTTGCAACTAGAATTATACAAAAAGCAACAAATAAATTTGAACGTAGTTTAGAATATGTGTTGTTGTTGCCTTGGTTGTTGCCATCGACATTAATTGCTATTGGATTGATGATGACGTATGATACGCCACGCCCAATAATGGCTAACAAAGTTTTGATAGGAACACAAGTAATTTTGTTGTTTGCATATATAATAATAAAATTGCCGTTTACATTGAGAATGGTAAAAGCTGCATTTTTTTCTATAGATGATTCGCTAGAGGAAGCAGCACAAACAATGGGAGCGTCGCCGTTTTATATTTTGCGTCGTGTCATAGTGCCTATAATTTTTCCAACATTGGTGTCGGTTATGGTGTTAAATTTTAATAGTTTGTTGTCGGACTATGATGTAACAGTATTTTTGTACCACCCGCTTTTGCAACCACTTGGAATTGTTATAAAAAATGCAACTGATGCTGATAGCAGTTTAGATGCTGTTGCTATGACGTTTGTATATTCGGTTTGTTTGATGATTATATCGGCTGTTGCTTTGTATTTCACACAAGGCGATGGGGCAAATTTGTTTAAAAAGAAAAGTAAATAAGTAGGGGGGGCACTAACCGCCCCCCCTACTTATTCATTCATCATATATCATCGGAATGGATCGGCATAATCATATGGCATAAGCCAAATCAAAGTAGAAACCATTATAACGGCACATAAAATACATACAAATATGGGGTTAACACACTTGTTTTTGTTCATGCGACTCATTACAATACTAAACACTAAATAATATAGTGGTATACTTGTCCTACAAAAATCAACTAAAACGAGAGTAGGTATGCCATACAAGCCAACTAATTCATAGTCGGCTTTATTAAATCCAAAAGATATAGCATAAAACCAAATAAAAAACATAACAACGGTTGTACGACCCCAAAAAAGTTGTAGCTTAGACATTTTATATGGATTTTTGGCACAAAACACATAATGGGGCATATCTATGCCACGATAATGTTTAACGATAGTATCAACAATAATCATGCCGTTATTTTTAGCAACTTTTTGTGAGGCTGAATTGGTATCACGAATAATTGAAAAAACTTCGTCTAAATTTAGCTCATTAAAAGCATATTGCTTACATAATATTGCAGCCTCCGTGGCATAGCCTTTGTGCCAGTATGCTTTTTGAAACAAATAGCCTATTTCAAATACAAAAATTTCGTTGTAAGCTTGTTTTGTAATTCCACATTGTCCGATGAAATCACCATTTTCTTTTAGTATCACAGCATATAGCCCAATGCCATCTGTTTCATATCGGCGAAGTTGTTTTTCCAACCATTCGTGGACTTCGGCGTCTGTAAATGCCCCCTCATAAGCATACATAACTTCAGGGTCTTGTAGTATTTTGCACAGATCCTCAAAATCAGAAGGGGTTAATTTTCTTAATATTAATCGTTTGCTTTCTAACATAGGTACCTCCTAAATAATAGGCATATAACCGTATGGATATAGCCATATCATGCAAAATGAAAATAGGACGATTATTAGCCGTCCATGTAGGTAAATGTATTTTTGCCTTTTTCTTTTGACGTGTACAAGGCAACGTCAGCTAGTTTGTATAACTGGTCAAAACTATACGTTGATAGGCTAGTTTTTGAAATACCAATACTTGCGGACACAGTTACGTTGGTTGTATCATTTGAATATGTTTTGTTTAATATTTTACAGATTTCGCCTGCCTTGTTTTCTATATCAAATTTTTCAGCTGACAATTTTACAAATACTATAAACTCATCACCACCGATACGACCTATAATATCATCTTTTCTAAACAAACTAACTAAAGCATCGGCTACATCTACAATCAACTGGTCGCCCACATCATGACCTAAGTTATCGTTAATTTTTTTAAAATTATCTATATCTATCATAAACAAAACTCCGTCTTTTCCTGTGTCCAAATACTCTTGAACTAACTCTTGCGTCAATTTTTTATTATACAATTTTGATAGTGCATCTCGTTCGGCATCGAATTGTAGTTCTTTCTCAAATTGAATGCTTTCAACTATTAATATAGCACCCAATTGACCTGCATTAGTTGTATCGTTGAGGGATATCTCTACCCTAAACCATTCATAGTCGGATTTGCCGACATCTCTAAAGCGATATTCAAAATAATAGTGATTTATACCTAGGTTGAAGGTGTTTATCATCGTTTTTATGCTAGACATTTTAACTGTGGTTTCAACATCGTCAGGGTGTATATGTGTTTTGATTACATATGTTGTGAAATCTTCATAATACATGCCTATAAAATTTTGTTTTAGTCTACCTTTCATTCTGCAATCTTCTAATTTTTTTGTGGTGCAGTTTACTTGCAAACTCAATTCACAATTGTTTACAAAAAGGTCTTTGTATAAAGTGGTATTTTTAACGTTTTGTTCTAAGTCACGCTTGTGTTCGTCAATCATTTCAACACCTACTAACACAAACATTCCGATATAAGATACTGTTAGCCAACTAAATCCTTGCACGATATGTTGAACAATTAAACTACGGGCGTAAAACTCCACCTCATAACTTATAGAATTGCTTAAAGTACCTATTATCGTTATAATTTCTAGGGCAACAAAAACTATCGTTTTACTTTCAGATTTAAAGCATAAATCCCAATAATACGATGGGATAATATGCATCCACAATGTTGTTAGCAATCCACATATGCTGAATATAACAATTCTTGAAAATAAAAATAACTCTGGCGTATAAAACATATGGTATACGCTTGTATCTAGGCAAAATGCAAAAATACCTACAACTATTGAACCTATACATAACATGTTAACAACAGCATTTAATGCAACACTAATTTTTGCTAATTTGCTTGCATCGAAAAAAAGCCAAATTTCAATAGCGTACACTAACATCAAAAATAAATACGCACATACTATAGAAACATGTAATATATATAGCCAAATAAAACCGACTGGTATATTTAATAAGGCGAGTAAATAGTAAAATTTTTTATCTTTTTTAGCTATAAGTGATTTATGTGAACTTTGAAAAAATACAATGCTATGAAAATAAAAGACTAATAAAAAGGTAATTGTTATAATATTATTTTGCATGTAACTCCCCCTTGCTGCTATTATAGAGGCAAAAGTTTTTTAAACCACTATAAATATATTAAGGTTTAATGTTATTTTTATGCAAAAATGTGTAAAAATATAACCTGTATGGACAACGCACGGGCGATTGTTAGTCGCCAGTCCTAAATAGTTCGTCCACCAATACCCCTAACACTTTAGCAAGCTGAAATGCCAGCGATAAAGTTGGATCGTACTTATCATTTTCGATGGCGTTTATCGTTTGTCTTGTGACGTTGCAAGCTGTTGCTAGTTGTTGCTGTGATAGTCCTTTATTTTTTCTAAATTCTTTAATTTTATTTTCCATTACTAGCAACCAAATCTTCTTTTTGTAATAAATAAATTTAGCGAAAATAAAATCCCAATAGTTGCAAGTTGAGAGATATTTGTTGATGCATGTATAAACGTCTCAGGACTAACAAACGACCCAATAACGTTAATACCAAGTGTTGCAGTGTATATCCCTAGGGTGGAAAAACAAGTTTTTTCTAAAATCATTTCTCGGCGTTCGTCCTCTTTTTTCACCATAGAAAACCACATAGATATTGGTATAACTATTCCCATAATGACGATTATTGCTAGTCCTAAAATTCCTTGTAGTTGTACTACGTCCATAAAAATTCCTCCTAAGTAAATGTCAAATATTTTTTACATTTTTAGTATAGCATGGGTTATAGCTTGTGTCAAATAGTTTTTACATTTTGGCTAAAGATTAATTGTAAATGTATTGAGATTTACTGTTGTTTTTATGTAAAAATATGACCTGGGTAGTCATTGGTCGCCTGCAATCAAAAAAAATAGGACGGTTATTAGCCGTCCATACAGGTAAAAATATTAACTTCTCAAACTTAACTTGAAGAGTTTAGATAATGTAGATTTATTTAGTCGTGATTTAATTGGTGTGTGTAGCTCTAATTTCAGCGATTTTTTGCATACTTAATCCCGATTTTATAGCAAGTGTTTCGTCATCTAAAATATCAAGTAAATTAATAACTAACAATATTTTACCTTCTTCAATACCGATAACTTTACCTTCTTTAAGACCTTCTTCAACACCGATAATTTTGCCTTCTTTAAGACCTTCTTCAACACCGATAATTTTGCCTTCTTTAAGACCTTCTTCAATACCGATAACTTTTCCTAATTCAATAGCTAACTCTTTTTCTTCCTGAATAGTTTGATTAATATTAGCAATCATATGCGAAACCTCCTCCTTATTTTGAGAATCAAATATAGATAGTACTTCTTCACGAACTGAATTGTTAAGCACAACAGATAACCAGTTTTTCATCCATAAAGCGTAAGCTGAATTTGGTTCAATCATCTCTGTAAGTATGACCTCAATTCGATTAATAAATTCTTGTTGACTAATTTTTTGGTCTAATAAAAATATAGATGAAATAACGTTTTTTAATTGGGTTAAATCTTGTTTTGTATAGCTGTTGACATCTATTAATAAATATTCAAAATTGATAATATAATTACCAAATAAGTCAGCATTAGCAATACAGTCTTTAAATTTTTTGTTTTCTGTCCAAGGTTCTGCTCCGTTATACAAAACTATTGGAATAACGGGTGGCAACCTAAAACTACGTTTTTTAATTTCTTCTTTAGGATTTTTAAGTGTACTTTTATCAATTATAAATTTAATGTGTTCACGCCAAATTTCCCAAGTGTAAGACAAAATACGAATTGGCATAGAAAAATCAATAGTTGATTGAACTTCCAATAATATATAAAAATATACTTTGGAGTCGTTGATAGTGGCACTATATAAAATATCCGACTCACGTTCATCAAAATCACTCAAAACAAATTTACTTTTCTCCTCATGCAAATTTTCTATAGTCAATTTTGTTGCCCATTCTTCAGCTACAAAGCTTTGAAGTAGCTCAAGAAATATAACCTTATTTTTTAGAAAGTTGCGATAAGTTTTATCTTGCCTTGTATGAATAGTTTTCTTATAAGGCATAGTATCTCCCCCTTTTTTATCTCTACGTAGTAGAAATTATAATACAAAGTGTAACACCTTAATATATAAAATTCAAGTTATTTTGGTAACCGCAGTAACCTTTATGCTATAATTATATTTTAGACAAAAAAAGCCATTGTTAGGAAAGTCTTATAGCAGTCCATAACAATGACTTTTGGCCTATATCAAAAATTACTTTTTAGCCAATAATGCCACGCTCTCAACGTGTACCGTTTGCGGAAACATATCAACAGCACACATCTTAACAATTTCATATCCAGCCTCACCAAAAGCTATCAAATCTTTTGCAAGTGACGTTGGTTTACACGAAATATACAATATCTCTTTAGCCCCAAAATTAGCAATTTTTTGTATCGCCTTAGGGTGTATCCCCTCACGAGGTGGGTCAACAACAATCGTATCTGGCACAACTGTCAAATTGTCAACCATCTCAAGCACGTCACCCGCAACAAATTCGCAGTTTGTCAGTCCATTTAGTTTTGCGTTTTCTTTAGCTTTTTCAACTGCCTCAGCAACAATTTCTATACCATACACTTTTTTTGCACGAAGTGCCATAATTTGTGCTATTGTCCCTGTGCCAGAATACAAGTCAAACACAGTTTTGTCCTCAATATCGCTAAGCATACCAAGTGCAGTGCTATACAACACTTCAGCACCTTTAGTGTTCGTCTGGAAAAATGAAAAAGGTGAAATCTCAAACTTTAGCCCAAGAATTTCTTCCGTCAACACATCTCGCCCATACAATACTTTAACCGTTTCAGGTTTAACAGCATCGGCAAGTGTGTCGCTTATTGTGTGCAAAAACCCTGCAACTTTGATATCAAGCCCTGCGATATAGTTTGCAAGCTCCAAAAAGTCGTACCCACCTTGTGATGAAGTAACTAAATTTATAAGCAACTCCCCCGTAGTTTGTGAGCGTCTAACAACTAAAAATCTTGCTGTGCCCTCGTGCACTTTTTTCTTATAAAACGGGATATCGTTGTCCACCATATAATTTAACACTTCACGCAACACAACGCTAAAGTCAGGGTCAACAATTTTGCATCCATCAACAGTTATAATATCAAATGTTGTACGTTTTCTATGCATACCAAGCTCCATAGGGCCATCTTTGTATGCATCTCCAAAAGAAAACTCCATTTTATTTCGATACTCAAAGTCAGATGGGCTTGCAACGATACCAGTAAACTTTTCAATTTCAGGTAAAATATTTTTCACTTGCGTTTCTTTGTGCTCAAGCTGCTTATCATAAGGAAGAAGTTGCAAACTGCACCCTCCACACACACCAAAATATTTACAAGCAGGTTCAATAAAATAGTCTGGATTTTTTATAGTTTGTACAACAAATCCTTGCCACTTACTTTTGCGTTTTCGACCAAGCCTAACCTCAAGTTCTTGTCCAACTAAGCTATCTGCAACAACAACAGGTGTATTGTCGTCTATATACATAATTCCTTTGTTTGGAAAATTAACTTTGTGTATTTTGCCACAAATTATTTCATTTTTCTTCATTCTATTTGTCCACTCCTAAAAATAATATTCGTTTTATTATGGCACAACTCTTTTTTTTTATCAAGTGTTATGGATTGAAAAGTTTTTTATAATTTTGTATAATATTTATAAGATAGAAATAGAAAAGAGGGTTTGCCATGAAAAAGTATCCACTTCATGAAATTGAAAAAAGCGTTTATACGTACCAATCAGTAATATTATCCGATGCGGATCTAAAGATAAAACTTGTTGACGAAAACTCAACTTACGGTATAAAACTTACAAACTGGTCAGACGAAAATTTGATTATTGAACTACCATTATCAACACCTTCGCTTGATTTTAAAAAGACGTATACAATAAATTTTATCACAAGTCATTCGGTGTTTAGAGCAACTGTAACGTTAAATAACAAAGTAAAAAAAGAAAACTTTATATTTTATACTGCAACTTTAATATCAACGATACGTCAAAAACGTCAACGAAACTATTTTAGGCTACGTGCAGAGCTACCGCTAGTGTTTATAGTTACACCAGACTCAAAGCATACAATATCAGAGTTACCGCCGCCTAAAAAGTCTAAAACGGTTGATATAAGTGCGGGGGGGCTTAAATTTGTAACTGATACAGAAATTGTGATGCCAGCAAAAATTTACGTAAACTTTGAACTTCAAGAAACAACGTTTAATTTAACAGGAAAAATATTACCACACTTCGATAAATTAGAAGATAACTTGTACGAATACCGTGTTGCATTTAAAAATATTACGCCTGAGGTTCAAGATAAACTTGAAAAATGCATACTACTACATCAATTACTAGTATCTTCAAAAAGTACACAATCAGCACGTCGTAGATACAACTAGTTGTTAATAAAAAGTTAAAAATTTTTAAAAAGTAGCTATAAAATGGCTACTTTTTTTACTTGTCCATAATACATTGTTAATATTTGTGTTGTGTCATTTAATATACTATTGTATAATATATTATAACGCTATTAATTTATATAAAGGAGAGATGAACATGACAGACATACAATTACAAGAAATAGAATATAGTATTGAAGAATACCAGTCCACTATATTGTCAGATCTGAATTTCACTTTGAAGATAGTAGACCACGATAACAGCTGTACAGCAAAGCTTACGACATGGGCAGGGCTACAACTAATAATTGAAACACCTAGCAGTTTATTATCACTAGACTTGTCAAAAAAGTATACGTTTAATTTTTTTACTAGCGATTCATTATATTTAGCTAATGTAGTTTTAATCAATAAAATACAAAAAACAAACTCTATGTTTTATGTTGGTAAAATTGTATCGCCTGTTCACAAAAAGCAACAACGGAACTTTTTTAGACTTCCTGCGTCTATTCCAATAGAGTTTTTAGTAATCCCTGAAGTTATAGGTGATACTATATGTGACATTCCAAGTGAGCCAATAAGTGCACACACGATGGACATTAGTGCAGGTGGATTAAAATTTTTATCTGATGTTATTATAGATGCACATTCAAAAATAGTTGTAGAATTTACGTTACAAAAAACAGTTTTTAATTTAATTGGAAAAGTGTTACCATCTTATGAAGAAAATATGACAAGACCTTACGTGTACCGAATTGCATTTGTTGATATTTCAACCAAAACTCAAGAACAACTTTTAAATCACATTTTATTGTACCAACGACAACTCATTTCAGCGGGAAAAAATCCAAAAAAACCAACAAAATCAACAAATACAAAAAGTACCAGGCGTAGGTAATACATTTGGGAAGGAATGATTTTTATGAGAGCAATACATACAGGATATTTGCGTGAAGGCTCCACTTTAGCATTAGCTGTTTTAGGTGACCAATGTGAAACGATAGCGTCTCAAGGTCAAGATTTAACAAAAGGTGATATTTTGCTATTAAAAGAAAATAATATTTCACATGTTTATATTAAAGATGAGTATTGTTTTTATGAGGATCAGATGTCATACACAGCCGCAAGTGAAAATATATACTACAAAATTATGACGCTTAAAAATATTGCTCAACTTTCAGCAGCGGGGACAGCTACGAGAGAAGTTGTTACAGAAACTATCGGAATGGTTAATGATATTGTGAAAATATTAATGAAACATTTGGACGAATATTATATTAGATATGAACCTACAAAAATAACTACTAACGATTTTGAAGAACGCACAATATACGTTTCTATGATGAGTGCACTATTGGCTCTAAAACTTGGATACAACAAGCGAGAGGCGGCGGCAGTGTGTTTGGGTTATAAAACTGTTATAGCAAATCTATAAAAATGTGAGAAAATCTCGTTTTATATAGATTTTTAAAATAGAAAGCCCTGCGTATCGTGTAAACGGTGCGTACTCTACGTTAATTGCTTTTAACCCCTAAAGCCTTACAACCACAATAATGGAGAAATCACATTATGACGGTGCGAAAGCAGAAAAAATAGTAAGGATAGCCTATGTTGAAATAAAATCTAATTAGGGTGTATGAGTGACACATACATTACGTTAGGCACTAAAGGTATAAATAATGGGTGTTTAGCAGCGAATTTCCTAAGTCTTTTAGATATGGAAAAGGTTCAACGACTATCTCCTTGAGGGAGAGTAAAACCGCAAGCTTAGGGCGGA
>MDSP01000101.1_pt1 | contig 19239 bp, 16 predicted proteins | sample 1005811 | NCBI WGS metagenome assembly MDSP01 (sample SAMN05526596, study PRJNA338239) | gut metagenome | isolation source: stomach gut content | host: Naso elegans | place: Saudi Arabia: Red Sea | collected 2011-04
GATGATAAGTATTTCCTGCCACTTTCCAATGCTGACCCTGATACAAACCTAATCGCTTTTAAACAAGGCCCTATACACTGTTCCTATTTTTCTGAGTACTCCGTAAAGTCTCTCTGCATTGATAAAAAGATCAAACGATAACTGCTTTTCTTTATTTCATCCTAATATTTGCAGTCTGCCACAACAATTTGATAATCTTACTATTTTGCTATGCTACCTATTAATTTTTAATGGTTGGTTTGACAGAAACCTGGTTAAATAGCCAGAAGGCAACCATGTTTTCTATCAGTGGCTATAATCACTACCCCTGTTTTGAATCAAGTAAAGTAGGAGGTGGTGTGTCCGTTTGTTAAGAAGAACATACAATCTTCCCCTCACAGTGATCTTGTTGCTTTAGTTGGAGAAGAAGCTGAGGCTGTCTTTTTAGAGTTTGCTGAGCCTTTCTGTAAAAAGAAAATTATTGTTGGCTGCATCTATAGACCACCAAAGTTCAATATCAATTGCTTCTCTGATTGTTTCTATTCCACTCTTGGCAAAATTACAAATGAGAAAAAAAACCTGCTATATTTGTGTGACTTCAACATCAAGCTCCTGAACAGTAAATCATCTCAATTTATTGACCATCTTAATGCCTCATCTTTTCCCCCATCTTATAAATGGGCCACCAAGAATTACTGCCACAAATGAAACATTGACTGACAAAATATTTACAAACTCCTATTGTGTTTCTGGGATACCTGGTATTTTGCTCTACGACTTCTCTGACCATCTTGCAGTGTTTTTTCCTAGTACCCCTAATTGTTAAAGGAAATCCTGTTAATGAGGTTGTTCTTTGAAACTTCAGTAACAGCAATATTAATTAATTCACTAACAGATTATCAATAGTCAAATGGTCTGTAGTTGAAAATGAATGCAACACTCATGTTGCATATGATATCTTCCATGGTATATTTTTTAAGATCTTAGATGAGACTTTTCCATTCCAAAGAAGAAAAAAGCCATCAACTCAAATAAATCTTGGTTAACTGATGGATTGAAACGTTCTATTGCCAAGAAGCACAAGCTCTATCGGGATTACCTCACCAATCCCTCTCCGCTATTTTGGAAGCTATACAAATCATATGAAAATAAACTGAATCCCCTTCTGAGGTCATCTAAACGCAAATTTTACGAGAATACATCTTCTGATTCTCATAAAAGATATGAAAACCACATGGAAGATCATTAATGAAGGTATAAAAAAAAATTGATAGCACCAATGTTCAAATAGAATTCAAAGGGTTTTAATAAAATTATTTCTGATCCTTTTGAAATTGCCAATGAATTTAATAACTTCTTTGTGAATATTGATCCTTCGCTTGCAAGAATACCGCAAACATCGCTGTCAATCGACAGGATTAAGCGCCATTCATCTACCTTTGTGTTTTCTCCCATCAGCGAGACTGAGCTTGGAGATGTTGTCAACAAACTCAAATCAACTGCGCCAGGTCATGATGAGCTGAAATCCTCACTACTCAAAAAATGCCTTCCATACATCTCCAAACCACTCCTTCATATTTTTAATCTTTCAATTCGAACAGGTGTATTTCCAGATCAATTACAATGGGCTAAAGTCATTCCTCTCTTTAAAGCTGATGATCCATCCTTATTTTCCAATTACAGACCAAACTCCATTTTACCATGTTTTTCGAAAGTATTAAAAAAACTAGTCTATAAATCTTGTAATTTCTTCTACATCTTTTCTTGGGGTAGGAGCAATATCGCCATCGGGATAACCATAGACAATCAAAGCCGCTACAGTTTCATCTTCAGGCAAGCCCGCAATCTTTTGAATACCTTGAATATTTTAGAGAATAAGCCTTCGCCTTCTTCTTGCCTTGCCAAGTTAATTTCGCTTTCGAGAGCGTAGTTTAGTAGCCCAATGCAAGTTGAGTGTTCGTTTTGCCTAAAAGACTCTAGCACATTAGTATTAAATTTGTCCGCCTTGCATTTTATATTAAAAACTCCTTCTACTAATTCTGTAATTCCTTGCATATTAGCAGTTCCGCCTGTTAGAATGACGCTCTTTACATCGCCGTCTAAATTGCTTGCAAGTTCGTCTCTAATGAGTAGAAATATCTCTTCAAGGCGTGCTTTGATGATAGTGTTGATAGCTTTTAGGGGTACTTTTCTATCGCCGATTTGCTTATCGCCAAGCACCCACGTAGCTTCTTTACGCTCATCTTCTGTGATAGTTGCCTTGGAGTTTTTTTTAAGTTTCTCAGCATTTTTTTGGCAAAGCCTAATGCCGTGTCATCTTCCTCACCCTCTATTTCTTCATCTTCAGTATTTTCGTTTTCTTCAAGTTCTTCTTCTATTTCCTCTTCAGGTTCAGGCAGAGGTGTAACTTCTAGAATAAGGTTTGGTTTAGCTTCTATTATTGTTTCAAGTTGTAAATGTTGTTCCTCTGTAAAGTCATAACCTGATACGTCTAAATATAACAAGTTGTCTAACTTTTCAATTTCGCCAAAACATAAAGTGTCATCAAATTCATTGTCTGTTAATATCAATGATGTAAGGTTTGTAAGTCCTGAAATATCACCAATAGTTGTAAGTTTATTTTCAGATAAATTTAGGTGCATTATACCAGTTTCACCCGTTTTTGCATCAATTGCAGGAGCTAAAAACTCTTGAATTCCATTGTTAGATAGATTTAACTCCAGTAGAGTAGGTAAATTGCCAACTTCAAATTTATTAATTTGATTTGAGTTGATAGCTACACTTCGGTTAGTAAGGGCAGGTAGGCTATGTAAAAGCACCTCATTTATATTGTTATTTGTTAGAGATATAGATTGTAAATTTTCAAGTTCTGTAAGTTGAATAGTGTCAACTTCGCTATACATTAAGGTAAACGAAGTTAAGTTTTGCATTTCGTTAACCACATCAATTTCTTCAGCTGTAATATTTGAAAGTACTAAATCGCTAACGTTTGATAGCATTGCTAGTGGTGATAAATCGCTAACACCGATGTTGTCCAAAATTAAGTAATGTAAATTTTCTAGTGGTTCAAGCATAGATAAATCTTCAAATGTTGCACTTGAAATGTTAAGGTTATACAAATTTGTAAGTTCGCTAATTATTTCAGGGTTGCTAATTTCAGTGTTGATAAAACTTAATGTAGCTAAATTTGATATTTCTGATAAAATTGATAAATCTTCAACATCTGATTTGATTACAAGTTGTACTAGGTTTGATGCGTGTTCTAGTCCTCCAAGCCCGCTCACTTTTTTGTCGATAGTAAGAGTTGTTAAGTTTTTGATACCATCAATAGTAACATTTCCAAGTTTATCACCCGTATTTCCAAAACTATAAACCATATCACGAACATTTTTATCAGCAAACTCTACTATGGTTGCCCCAGAAGGACGAGGAGCAGTGTCGTGTTTTTTGTCGTCTATAACAGTTATATCAACAGCTTCAAGTGCTGTAATTATATCTGTATAATACATTTTGTCATATATATTTTCAAATGCATTGCCATAATCTGTATAGTTTAGAGAGTTTGAAGAAATATCTATTACTTTAAGTGCCGACTCTGTTGTATAGCTCATTAGTGGTGTTAAGTCGTAGATGTTATTTTCGGCAACTGATAAAGTATTTACAGGTAGATTTATAAATGCTGATAAATTATCAATACCAAGGTTGTTGGCATGAAGTTCTTGTAATGACGTTAGATAGCTAAGTTCATCAAAGTTTGTAAAATTTATAAGTCGTTGATTTGATGAGATGTCTAATTTTTCTAGATATGTTACAAAATTCAATCCAGTTAATCGGCTAAGATTATTATTAGATACATCTAAACTTTTTAGCCAAGGTACATTTTCAACAAAACTAATAGAGGTAAGATTATTATTATTAATAACAAGAGTTTCTAAGTTCGTAAGTGCTGCTAAATTTGTAACTTCTTCAAGATTGTTATATGATACATCTAAATATCTTAAATTAGTTAAGTATCTAACATCAGTTAGTCCGTACATGCTACTTCCAATATCATTATTACTTGCATATAAATATTCAAGGCTTTTCATATTCGGTAAAAATGAAATATCTGAAGTCCCTGTATCTGAAATATTTAATGCCACTATATCTAAGTTTGAAATAGGTGAAAAATCTTCAATTGGGTGTCCGTTTATGTATAACGATTTTAAGTTGTATGCTGTTTCAAGACCAACCAAACTATCAATATCATCACCTGAGTTAGGATAAATCAAACGTGTTAGTTCCTCAAGTTCCCATTGTTCAACTTTGCCGTTGTTATTTCCAACTCCCAAAATATCAACCTCTTGTAAAATTTTCTGCTCTAACTCTCTATTTTCAAATTCAATAATTGTGTTGTCACGTCCGTATACAGGTGCTGTTGGTGAAATTGAACCAACAATCATTACACCTGACAGTATTGCCGATGCTCGTCTAAATTTTTTGCTCATATGTATAACTTCCTTTCGTATAAAGTTTTAGTCGTATTTTATATTATAATATCTTATTTTGTCTAACATCTCTATTATATCATCTACAAAGCTACTATACAATACGGTAAAACTTGCCACAAAAAAAGCTGTAGGGGAAGCCCCCAACAGCTTATGAAGTTTGAAACTGACTGTTATATAAGTTTGCATAAAAACCGTCCATCTCAAGCAGAGTTTCATGGTTTCCACTTTCGATAATATTACCATCTTTCATAACAAGAATAAGGTCAGCATTTTTTATCGTCGATAGTCTATGAGCAATAATAAACGATGTTTTGCCTTGTGACAACGTATCCATCGCTTGTTGTATCAACAGTTCCGTTCTTGTATCGACCGAGCTTGTCGCCTCGTCAAGTATAAGCAAATTTGAACGCTTAACCATGGCACGAGCTATCGTTATAAGTTGCTTTTCACCAACCGACAGCGTCGCATTGCTCATCATAGTTTCGTAACCTTTTGGCATCGTCATAATAGTGTGATGAATACCAACAGCTTTACACGCCTCAACGATATTTTCTTTCGTAACATAATCTTGGTTGTACGCAATATTTTCAATTATCGTACCCTCAAACATCCACGTATCTTGAAGAACCATCGCAAACTGGTCATGAATATTTTCACGGGTCATCTTGCTAATAGGTGTGCCATCGATCAATATTTCACCAGAGTTTAAGTCGTAAAACTTCATCAATAAGTTTACGAGCGTCGTTTTTCCTGCACCAGTTGGTCCAACGATAGCAACTTTTTGACCTGCGACAACTTTTGCCGAGAAGTTTTTAATAATCATTTTATCAGGGTTATATCCAAATGACACGTCGATAAAATCAACATTACCTTTTGTTGCCTCAATATTGCTAGAAGTTTCATGTTCAAGCTCTTTTTCCTCAAGAATATCAAACACACGCTCACTTGCAGCAGCAGCACTTTGTAGTGTAGTTGCGGCTTGTGCCAGTGTTTGTAGCGGTTGCGTAAATATACGAATGTATACCATAAACGCTACAACAACCCCAAACGAAATATGCCCTTGCATAGTCAAAATTGCTCCAACTATACACACGCACACATATGAGAAGTTGCTAACAAATCCCATAATAGGCATCATAACCCCAGAAATGTATTGTGCTTTCCAAGCTGATTTATATAGAGCTTCATTTGATTTATAAAAATACTCGCTCACAGTTTGCTGGGCATTAAATGCAACAACGATATTGTGTCCGCTATAAACTTCTTCGATATGCCCGTTAATTTTACCAAGATGTGCTTGTTGCTGGGCAAAAAACTTTTGTGATAAGTTGATTATTAGCCCCATTAAGCCAAATCCTAACAAAGTTGAAAGTAGTGCCGTTGTAGCCATAACCCAGTTGGTATAAAACATTAATATCAATGCACCAAAAAATATAATTATTCCACTTAATAAGGAAGATAAACTTTGATTTAAACTAACTCCGATTGTATCTATATCGTTTGTGATACGTGATAACGTTTCGCCATACGTGCGTTTATCAAAATATGATAATGGCAAATTGTTAATTTTTTGTATCATAGAGCTACGCAGTTTTTTACATATTTGTTGTGAAACTGTTGCCATAATAAACGTTTGTAAATATCCACACGCAAGCCCCCCAACATAAATTGCAATTAAAAATGTTGCAATTTCTCTGACGGCATCGGTGTCAATCGAATTCATCATACCAGCTCCGATTATGTCGGTAAGCTCTGTAAGTTTTGATGGTCCAATAAGTGTAAAAGTTGCTGAAATAACCGAAAGAAACAACGCTGTAAATACTAAAGACTTATACTGTTTAGAAAAATGTGCTAATTTTTTTATACTTGCTTTGAAATTTTTAGGTTTTTCAACTGGTCCGCCCGGGCCACGTCCTGGACCACCAAAGCCACCACCTTTTGGAGGAGGTCCGCCTTTTTTATCTGGTTTTTGTTCGTCTGGTCTCATAACTCTGCCTCCTTACTAGATAGTTGTGAAGAAACGATTTCTTGATAAACTTTGCAGTTAGCAAGCAGTTCACGGTGCGTTCCTTTGCCAACAATTTTACCACCATCTAAAACTACTATAATATTACAATCTTTAACAGTACTAATTCTTTGTGCAACAAAAACTTTAGTTGTATTTTTAAGCTGTTTTGCAATAGCATCACGCAAATTGAAGTCTGTTTTGTAGTCAAGCGCTGAAAAACAGTCGTCAAACAAATACATTGGAGCTTTTTTGTATAACGCACGTGCAATAGATAAACGTTGTTTTTGTCCACCAGATAAGTTTAACCCGCCTTGAGATACTTCGCCGTCAAGCCCAATTTTGTCAACAAAATCTTCAGCTTGAGCAATTTGAACAGCCATTTTTACACGTGACGCATCAATGTTTAGTCCAGGTTTTTCACAGTATGCAACGTTGTTTTTTACATCGCCCGTAAACAATACTGCTTTTTGTGGTATATATCCAAATTTATCTTGAAGTGTAGATTGTTTATATTCTTTTATATCCACACCATCAATTAATATTTGTCCAGAAGTTGCATCATAATTACGTAACATTAGTTGCAAAATTGTACTTTTACCACTACCTGTTGCACCAATAAAAGCAATTGTTTCACCTTTGTTAACTTTAAATGATATGTTGTCAAGAACGTTTTCTTCGCTTGCACCATATGAGAAACATACGTCTTTAAATTCAATGGCAACATTTGCCGTTGGAACGTCAGCTTTGTTACCTTCAACAACACTGTTGTCAAAGTCCAACACTTCTGTAATACGCTTTAAAACAACCATAGTACGTGGCGTAACGATAAGCAACATTGTCATCATCATAAATGCCATAATAATTTGCATAGCGTAAGATGAAAATACTACCATATCAGAGAAAATCGTAATTTTTTCCATACCTTGTGCATCGTTAATCAGATATACACCAACCCAATATATTACAATTGTAAGTGTAGACATTAAAAAAGTCATATAAGGTGCAAAAAAACCTGTGGCACGGTTAATAAATGTATTCGTTTGTGTAATATCTTGGTTAACATTTTCAAATTTATCTTCTTGATATTTTTCGGCGTTGTATGCACGAACAACTCGTATACCCGTTAGGTGCTCTCGTGCAACGTTGTTAAGCCCGTCTGTTAGAGTTTGTAGGCGTTTTGATTTTGGCATACTAGCTTTTAGTAGTATGGCGATAACGATTAATAAACTTGCTATAAATATTAGCGTAACACTAGTAAAGCTTGAGCTTTTCGCAGAAATTTTTGTTATTGCCCAAACAGCCATAAGAGGTGCACGTACAAGTGCAATATAACCTATAGCAAGAAAGTTTTGTACTTGTGTTATATCGTTTGTTGAACGAGTGATTAAACTTGCGATAGAAAAGCTGTTAATATCTGCAGCGGAAAACGAAATAGTTTTGTCATAAACTTGTTCCCTAAGACGCATAGCTACTGTTGTTGCAATTTGTGCCGAAAAGTACGTAACGACAATTGTAACAACAAGACTGCCAAGTGAACACGCAAGCATTATTCCGCCAGCATGCAAAATTTCGTCCATTGAACTGCCTTCGGTTTGCACAAGTTGGGTGATTTCTCCCATATAGTCTGGGATACTTAGGTCAAGCGAAACTTGGATTATTAGCAGTATAATGCTAACAAATAAAAATGCCCATTCACGACCTTTTAAGCATTTAAAAATTTTGGCCATAATTGCCTCCTTATAATGATATTTTAACTAATATTTTTAGTTATCAATTAGTTTTTGGACTAGATAGATAAATTGTGTTTTTTCTTCGTCGCTAAATTTTTCAAACAGTTGTTCTTCAAAATTCCCCATGTTTTCTCGGACATGGTTTGTTACAGCAATCCCCCTGTCGGTTAGGCATACAAGTTTTACACGTTTGTCTAACTCATCAACTTTTGTGACAACAAATTCTTTTTGTTCAAGCCTACTCACAAGTCCGGCAACTGTTGATTGTGCCAAGCCAAGTTCTTTTTCAAGATTTTTAAGTGACGTTGTATTATTTTCACTGTCGCTCAACACTTTAAGTATAGGTCCTTGAGAAAATGTAACATCTAAATCAGATAATATATAGTTAGTTTGTTTGGCAATTTTTTCATGCAAGTGCTTTAATAATAAATGTATTACAGGTTTATCCATATTTTTCCTCCTTTGCAAAATTAATTGTATACGATTAATCGCTAACTGTCAATACCTAACGATTAAAATTCACGCAAACATCACAAAAAACCGCTAAGGTAATTATACCCTAACGGTTTCTTTTATATGCCATCTCTAAAATGTTCTAAATCTAAGTCTGGAGGCTCTATTGTAATTTTAATTTTATTTATTCTATTGTTATCAGTTTCTTCAACAGCAAAAGTGAGGTTATTTTCTTTAACAACTTCACCGTCTTCAGGAAATCTATCTAATAGACCTATAACGTATCCACCTATTGAGTCAAATTCGTTGGATGTGATATCTAGGTGTAATTTATCGTTTACATCAGTTATACGATATGTACCGTCCACTAAGTATTCATAATCTCCAATTTGAGTAAAATCTTCTTCGTGAATGTCATATTCGTCATCTATATCTCCAACTATTTCTTCGATTAAGTCTTCAACGGTAATAAGTCCAGAAGTTCCACCATACTCATCAACTACAAATGCCATACCTGTCTTTTTAAGTCTAAGTTCTTTAAAAAGCTCATCAATTCTTTTGAATTCATGTATGAAATATGCTTCACGCAAAATCGAAGATACTTTGAATGTATCTGGGTCGATAGTTTTTATCAAGAAATCTTTGATATATAACATACCTACGATATTATCGTGCGAGTCTTGATATACAGGCATTCGTGAAAACTGATGTTCTTTAAAGATTTCAGTTATTTCATGATATGTAGCTTCAATGTCAATAGCTACCATATCGGTTCTAGGAATCATAACGTCTTTTGCATAAGAATCACCAAATCCAAACACGTTATAAATCATTTCTTTTTCTTCTTCTTCGATAATACCTTCTTCATGACTAACTGTTACGATAGTTTTTAGTTTGTCGGCTGTAATAAATGCTTGGCTAGAATCAGGGCTACCCCCAAACATTCTTATTATAACATTTGAAATCACAATAAGAATTTTAACCATTGGTGATACAACAATTACTACAAGAAATATTGGTTTAGATACAAAAATTGCAACTTTATGTGGGTGTTTTGATGCGATTGATTTTGGCGTAAGTTCTCCAAATATAAGAACAAATAGCGTCATAACCCCAGTAGCAATACCAACCCCTGCATCTCCAAACAAATCAGTTGCAAGTACAGTGGCAAGTGCTGATGCACCAATATTTACTAAGTTGTTACCTACTAATATAGAACCTAAAAGTTTTGATGGGTCTTCCATTAGTTTTTCTAACAATTTAGCCCCTTTAACGTCTTGCGAAACCATATGTCTAACATCTATTTTGGTTATCGCCATAAGTGCCGTTTCCGACATTGAAAAAAATGACGAACCCATTAACAGTATCGCTAAAACAAACAATTGTAAACCTATTTCCGAATCCAAGTTAGAATCACTCTCCTAAAAGTATAGTTTTTTTGGTAGGGTTTTATCCTCCATATTAGAAAATTATAAAGTATATTACATAGTTTTGCAACGCTTTTTTCAAATTGTTTAATGACATATACAACTAGTATATGTAACGTTTACAAATGTATTAAAGATTTACATGGTATTTGACGAAATATCTACTAGAACAATAAAGAGGTGATGAGATGATAGATAACTCTATAAACAGTGCGAGAAGCACATATATACCAATTAACTACGCAAACTTTGGAGCTACGGGCAATATAGCAACAATCGATCCAGAAGTGTTATACGACAAAAATTATAGCACAAACAAATCATACGATATGTTTTACCAAATGGAACAATATGGAGCAGAAGAAGGAAGTAGCACGTTGCCTATTGATTTAGATGATGTGCCAATGTTGATTAGTTCAGGCATAGATATAGAAACGTTACCATTCGAACAATACGAATTTATTCAAATCACGGACGAAGCAGTTGATGTAGATAGCGAAAATATTACGCAAAAAGTAAGCAGAATTAAAGAACAAACAGATGGAATGTATAGCTATGCTATGCAAGAAACAGGAACAATAACTATAAACAGTCTATATATTGGAAGTTTTAGCCAAACAAGTAGCTCATCAAGCAGTGTTGATAAAACAGATGTAGCATATGTACTTGGACTAAATGCAATTCCTAATACTTCAGGAAATTCATGGGCAGCCGAAAAACTTATGATGATCGGACAAGATGTGACACCAAGCAATGTCACAAAAATGCAAAATTTACAAAATGCTATCGATTTGATGGATTTGCCACAAGATGGTGATGACAAAGAATGGAATGCAAATAAGCCTATTATAGAAGAAGAAAAAGTTTTATATATAGAAAAAGATATGCAAGAAATCGTTGATGACCTTACAGAGGTTGATGACTCTGAAATTGAAGATGTTATTAGAAATGAAAAAGAAGTTACTATACGTGGATTACGTGATAAGATTATGGATAGAAACACAAGTTACGTAAAAACTAAAAATGTTGAGTCGGCATATAGAGACCAAGTTTCAGATATACGTGGTCAAATAAATATTATTCGAGCAAAACTAAACGTTGAAGCAGCAAGAAATATAAGTCAAAAAATGCCACTAGAAAGTGCCGTTCTTTCTGATGTTGCAAATGCGTTAGTTGAATATCAAAACAGTGTTGCAGACAAAGCACTTGAAGGGGCCGGGCTTGAGAACACGCCAGAATACAAAGAGCTTATGCTAAAAATTATGGAAACAACTTCACAAATGAAGCAAAATCCAGACGAAGCATTATCAATACAAATGCAAACAAATGAAACTGCAACGCTTGAAGAATTTAACAAAGTTCTTGGGCGTTATGAAGAAAATGAGCTTGTGCCAGAAAGACGATTTGGTGAAAGCGTTGCAAAAGTTGCAGGTCAAATTAATGACTACCTTAAAGATAACGGCTTACCAACTGATGAACTTACAGTTCAGGCGGCAAAAGGGCTTGTAATGAACAACCAAGAACTTTCAGTGGCAAACATTGAAGGTGCAAAAGACATAGCATTAAAAATGACTACGTTTTTAGAGGAAATGACGCCAAGTATGGCTGCGGGCATGATTAAGGAAGGGATTAACCCTTACAATAGTAATATTGATTCTTCAATGGAATATATTGAAGATAAGAGAATTCCAGACCTAAAGAAAACAGTTGCCGAAAGCATCGTTGCACTAGATCAAAAAGGGCAAATTTCTTCATCACAAAAGCAAGAACTTATCGGGCTATACCAAGTTTTAAATGGAATTGAAAAAAATAAAGAGCAAGTAATTGGTTATATGTACAAAAATGACTTGCCACTTACAGTTGAGCGTTTGCAAGAAGCAGTAAAGTATGCTAACAATTCAAGCAACGTTGCGGCGACAGTTGATGACACGACAACTCAAACAGAAAAACAACTTGATAGTTCAAGAGAGAAGATTGAAACTGCGAGTCTTGAAAATAAAAAGTTGATTGATGCTGCAAATGTTGTTGAAAACACAAAACTTACAGTAAATCGTTCGTCTGATGCAAAAGCGATATCAGCAAAATTAGATAGTATGATATTCCCGTTTGTTAGAGCACGTATGAAATCGCAACTTGGTGAGTTTGGAAAAACAGATACGTTGCCAGACAGTTTTTTAGAAAAAATTAATGTTGCAAAAAATGCATCGGAAGATACAATCAATGCCTTAAAAGATAAAGGTATTCAGCTTACAATATCAAACTTATATTTGATGGAAAAAATTATTGAAGACCCAAGCGGATTTAGTGAAAACTTTAAAGAATACGTTGGAGAAGATGATTATTTCCCAGAAAGCTTAAAAGAGCTTGCCGAAGAGATGGAAGCCCTTGAAAAAGAAGCGAAAGAAGATAAAGACGCTGCAATGATGGGTGGCGATATCAACGCTTATAAAGATAACAAAAGCTTAGAAGAAATGACGAAGTTTACAAAGCAATTAAATTCTACTAATGGAGAAGATGGAGTGTATCAAATCCCATTTGTAATCCAAGGTGAGGCTAGAACAGTTCATTTGTATACTAACGACAAAAAGAATGTTAGCGGTGAAATAAAAGATGAACTTAATGCAGTTATTAGCTATAACACAAAAACTATGGGCACAGTTGTTGCAAACTTGAAAATAACGAGCACCTCTGTAAACTATGAAGTTAGTGGTGAAACTGAGGAAATTACTAATCGCCTAGCAAAAGGTAGTGGCGGTCTAAATCAAATGATTGAAGAAATCGGATTTAAAGTTCAACAAGGCGTATATTATCCAAAAGAAATTTATAACCCAGTTGTTAATCCTGTTCAAGATGGTCCAGCACTTGCAAAAACGGGTGATAGCGACTTTGAAGAAATTATATAATAGTAGGCTATAATAAGGAAGCAAGGGGTGTAAAATGGAAAAAGAGAAGGAGCAAGAAAAAGATTCATTGTTAGAAGTTGTTAAACAGTTTATCACATATTTTGAAGAAGTAGATAGCGAGGAGAAACAATGATTACAGTAGCACAAGTAACTCAAGCATCGGAAATTGAATTGTTATGTATAACTTATGAATTGTTTTTGGAAAGTGTTCAAGATGCAATAGATGAGCCAGACCAAAAACTTAGCAAAAACCATAGGGCACGTGCAAAAAAAATATTGCGTATTTTGTTTTCAAATTTAAACTTGGAAGATAAACTGGCACACGATTTGTTTGATATATATATTTATGTACAAAAATGCCTAAATGAAAAAGACGGTTTAGCAGAGGCACACAAACTTATAAGCAACATTAAACGTGGTTACGATGAAGTTAGAAATACACAACCTATTAAGAAATCAGCAGCTATGGAAAATACACAAAGTATATACGCAGGTATGACGTATAGCGGGAATCAGCTTGGAGAAATGATAGTAGAAAATAATAATCGTGGATTTACTGTATAAGAGAGGGAGAAAAATCATGAGAATAAATTATAATATACCAGCACTTAAAGCATTAACATTTTCACAAAAAAATAACGCAGCTCAAGAATCAGCAATGATAAAATTATCATCAGGATTACAAATAAATTCATCAAAAGATGATCCAGCAGGAATGGCTATTTCAAATAAAATGCGTGCACAAATTGATGGGCTATCTCAAGCAAGTAGCAACAGTATGGACGCAATATCGTTAATTCAAACGGCAGAGGGTGCACTGGGTGAAATTAGTGAAATGCTTTCACGTGTTAGAGAGCTTGCAATCCAATCAGCAACAGATACGTATTCTGATGACGACAGAGAGAAGTTGCAAGTTGAAGTTGATGAGTTGCTAAAACAAATTGACCAAATTGTGGCAGATTCTGAGTTTAACCAAAACAGTTTACTTGCGGGTGGTGAAACTATCCCAGATTCTGGTATTACCTTTGAGCAAATTGAAATTGGGAATTCAACTACAGCAGCGGTATTTGAGGTAAGTTTCCCAACTGTTATCGAGGAAGGAACAGGATTTACACTTGATGGAGAAATTTATGTTTTCACTGATGATGTTGCAAACTACGATGGAGAAGGAATTCCTCTTGATAGAACTGAAGATATTGCGAGTCAGATTGCAGCACTTGAACTTGATAGATTTGATGTGGCGGTGAGCGAAAATGGAGTTACTTTGACGGCTAAAGAAGAAGGATTTGGCGGAAACTATGTGCCAGGATATGATGGAGCATTGTTGGCAAAAAGCTTTATTGTTCAAACAGGAGCAAATGCAAACCAATCAACAACTATTGAAATTCTTGGTGCAAGCACATTAATGCTTGGTTTGACAAGTACAACAGGGGGAGTTGGGTATGCAGACTATCTTCTTGAGCCAGATAACCCAGATAATGACAATGTATATGGTCTTTCTATGTTAACAGCAGAAGATGCAGAATATAGTTTGACAGCGATTGATGAGGCGATCAATACAATTAACCAACAAAGAGCATATCTTGGGGCATACCAAACACGTCTTGAATATACAGTTAAAAACTTGGATTCAACAGACGAAAACTTAACAAGTGCATTGTCACGTATCCAAGATACTGATATGGCAGAGATGATGACAGAATTTACACGTACAAATATTCTTGCTCAAGCTGCAAATAGTATGATATCTCAAGCTAACCAACGCCCACAACAAGTTTTACAAATACTACAATCTTAATTTGTATTAAACTATTATTATGTGGCAATACTCCTTATTGAGAGGAGTGGAAAAATGATAAAATTAAAAGAATTAGTTGAAGATAAAATTGACATAAAGAAAAAGAGTGAGGCAGATCACCTATCACAAGAAGTGAGGAAAGTTCAAGAGGAGATGGCTGCAACATTGCACAACTTTGAAAATACAACAGAGCCAGATCTTCTTGACTATTACACGTATGCATATAAAGCAAATCAAATAAAGCATGACTATTTGCTAAAGAAACTAAAAGCAGTGTATTAATATTTAATGCATCACAAGACGACAATGTGGAGGGCTAATAACCGTCCTCTACGTCGTCTTTTTTGTTGTTATAATTGCATTAAATATTGACCTATTTCATAAGTTAGCTTTAACGCTGTTTCTAATACATCATCGGGCAATCTATTAGCATAATTATGTGCCTCAAAACTAAAATCACCTCGATAATTTATTGCACGTAAAGTAGTTACAACTTCTTTAAAATCTATAGTACCAAATAGAGGCAAAACATGCATTAAATCAGTATCAGTTTTACTATGAGTATCTGATATATGAGTAGCTTTTAGATGTTTATTAATGTATAGTAATGAGGCTCGTTGATTTTGTTGCATAATATCTGCGTGTTCAACATCCCAACAAATGCCAATTCTATTATCATTAAATTCTGTTACAAAATCGACTAATTCTTCTGGAGTAGCACAATATTTCCTTTTTGGTGCAATAGAGTAATCACACATGTTTTCAATGGCAAGAGCGATATTATATTTTGTAGATATATCTAATAGTTTTTTAAAGTATTCAATATTTTGTGCTTTTGAAGTTTTAACTAAATCTACAGCATTAAAATCAGTTGATGGGTGGCTTACGCATAATTTTGAACCCCACATATGGCAACATTGTAGAGAGCGTTCGACTAGCATTTGGTGATATGCATATTCTTCCTCTTTCAAATTGCTATCTAAAAAGTCAAAAGTGTATGCATGACATTGTCCAAATTCTACGCCTAGTTCGGTTGCTTTGTTTGCTACGCTATATGCCCAATCTTCCCATTTATCGGTTATAAATGGTGAGTGAGGCAAAGACCAGTCCCAAAAACTAATATCAAATCTTCTGAATCCTGCTCGTTTACCATATTCCAAAGTTTTTTCCAACGGAAATACAGTTCCATCAGGTCTTTCACATACCAAATTTGTTGATGTACTTAATTTCATCTAAATAACCTACTTTCTAGTATATTTCTATATTTTAAACAGTCTATATCGTACGCTACATGAAAATTAGAATTATCATGTTCATTAAATTTTATTGTTTCGCTATCTATTACTTTATTTATAGATATAACAATTTCTCCAGTTTTAAAGCTTGCAACATTATTATCAATAATATAAGCGATAGGTAAAGCGTCAACAAGAAGGCTTAATGGGGTTAAATTTTTTGAAACATAAAAATTGCTACAATGTTTTAAAAAAGCTGTATACTTACTATTTGTATTTTCTAATATATGAAATACTATATCATTTGTAAGTAAAGCAGTAACATCAAGACCAAGTGAATACATTTTTATGTTAGAGTCACAAACTAGTTTGTATGCCTCAGGATCAACTAATACGTTCCACTCACTTCTAGTTTTTTTGATATGATTAACTTTAAAATAGCCAGCCATAGTTATAACTGTAATACGTTCTTTTGGTATATCAGGGTGTAGTTGTAACAATTTTGCAATGTTTGTCATAGGTGCGATAGAAATAATATATAGGTGTTCATATTCACAAATGCAATTATAAATAAATTGTATAGCATCTATATCAGGGGTTGGCTGGTTTTGTGTTTCAAAAGTATAATCGCATATGCCGTTTGTGCCACAATATTCATCAGTAAAATCAAGATGGCGAATAAGAGGCGTATCTTCGCCATCGTATACATTTATATTTTTAGCATTGCAAAAATTTAGTATATCTCTAGCATTTTTTGAACAAGTATTTTTGTGAGCATTGCCACTGACTGTTGTTAGTCCTAAAATATTTAGTTCGTCACAATGTACAGCAAGCATAATAGCTAGGGCATCATCAGCTCCTGGGTCACAATCAATTATAATATTTTTCACGTTTTATTCCTTTCACATTCATATTAAAAATTAGAGATACGAACAATTATCCGTATCTCCAAGTAATGTTATTGTATTGGATTTGCTCTATAATATTCGCTCATAGCAGATTCAACACCATTAACGATTATATCATATGTTTCATCTTTGCTTAATGAACCGTTACCAAATGCCATCATAGCATCTTTAATTGTTCCATCAATTGAGCTAGAGTTTGGTACAAAAGCCCCAACAACTGTTGATGGAGTATTTAGTAGGTTATTTGTTGCAATTTCTAGTCTTGGTTCATTTGCAATAGCTGTTTTATACTCTTCTAGGTCAGCAGTATTTTTGTTTACAGGGGTGTATCCTGTGCCGTCCAACCAAGTGGCTTGGGCTTCTGGAGAAATCATATATGAGGTGAATTCCCATATAGCTTCTTCTTTTCCTTGGTCACGGTCAAGCATAAACAGACCAGCTCCACTTGGATATGCACCACCAACATCATTTGCAGACACTTTTGGAATAGGTGAGATAGACCATTCATAAGCATCTCCAACTAATTCATCAATAGTTTGTATTCTAGAGCTAGACATGATAACCATTGCATGAATTCCATTTGCAAATTCTTCGTTTATGCTATCACGTGTTTCTTTAAATGCTCCACTATCAACCACTTTTTCCCATTCATCTAAAAAGTTCATAAGAGTACCGTCTTGGTCTGCTTGGAATTCTGTCATATAGCCGTTGTGTCCACTTTGGTTATTTCCAAAATATGAACCGTTCGCACCTTGTGTGCTAATAAAGTTTTCTAGTTCATATAAGTTGACACGAACGTTTAAACCATATTCGGCATCAGTTTTTTCTGTAAGCACAGGTAACATTTGAGCCATTTCGTCGATAGTAGTTATCACAGCAGATGAGAGTCTGAGGTACATCAGTGGCTGTAAGTCGCATTTCTGACAAAGTTATTCCAACATTAATCCTCTCTTGCTGTTACTACGGTAACCAAATACCATCAAATCAAGAAATACAATTTAAAGGTTAGGCCCCCATTCTTGAGCCACTACCACCAGCCAAGATGGCTGCAAAGGCTTTCCCTTGTTTCATATTGCATTGCTCCTAAAATTTGATTTTCGATAGGGTGATATGAGCGGCTCTTGTAGATTCGGGCGGCAGCTCCATAAAACTCGACCCGTATATTTGCGCTAATTGTCTTTCGAACTTAGAAGGCACTGTGAATTTCCCCCCCTCAAAGACAGGCCTCCAAATCCCCATCAACAGGAGCTTAGAGAGCCTGCAGTCCATCAAGTTTCATCTGCCACGGTGGTCCGGCCAATCAGGTTCTCCTCTTCACACACAAAGCGTCAGCATGCAGGAGAACGCACAAAAACATGTCAGGATGCATGCAGGAACGCCGATGTTCACACATGCACTCAAGCACTCACATGCACAAACAGATAAATATGCACACAATCAGAGAAATGCAAACATACACTCAAAACACACACACACACACACACACACACACTCACATACATTCACACCCCCCTCGCAGCGACCGCCTTAGCATCAACAATCAACAATCTGAGGCATTGTGGAGCCTGTGATCCTGTGACCTTTAACCTCTGGAGTTAACCTCAGAGCGGCCAGTGCTGAGAGGTGAACCAGGCGGCTCATTGAAAGGAGGTGAAGTTCCCATGAGAACAAGAACGGGGGAAGCTCAGAGATCCAAGACCCTGATGTTGGCGACAAAGGGTTTGAGACAAACTTTGGCGCTCTGACATGCTGGCGGGCTTGTTTAGTGTGTAGATGTTCAGAATGCAAAAGTCGTCATCGTTAAATACTCTCCAAACGCGGCTGGGTGGTTCTTCCACAAGGTTATGGTTCTAATTGATAAAGCCACAGCCGAAGAATCACCACATACATTCTTATTGTTGTATCTAGTCAATCTTCAAACCATCTTGAGACAAAAGTAGTAGATACTGATGTAACCTGAGATAAGAGATTCAACTGAAACTCCTACTGCCAGATTTAACTCCTCCTTCATTACTGTGTTGACAGTCTAACACACAACAGCTGCTCCGACCAGCACCAGCAGTGGCTCTCCAGAGCACTATCCCAGCTGCAACACCTCTCCCTGGGCATCCAGGTCAGCTGCCCCAGGCCCTCCCAAAGGGCCAAGGGTCTTGCATTTGGGAGACCATGATACCCTTCAAGAAACAGAAATAGGTCACGAGCAGTTGGTATCAGCAGATCTTGCAAAATGCTGACAAAGTAACTTGTCTCAAGATTGGTATGTAGTATTTTGCATATGACATCAATGCTTTAGAAAAAGGCTTTGCAA
>MDSP01000102.1_pt1 | contig 19167 bp, 16 predicted proteins | sample 1005811 | NCBI WGS metagenome assembly MDSP01 (sample SAMN05526596, study PRJNA338239) | gut metagenome | isolation source: stomach gut content | host: Naso elegans | place: Saudi Arabia: Red Sea | collected 2011-04
CTTTATAATGCAATACTTCCCTGATAATGTCATTAAATTTGCACTGATTGAAAATGCAATAAAACACAATAATGCAATAAAATGTCCTGACTGATGTTGTAATAACATTTTATGCCTCTTCTGTCGTTTTCCGATGGCTGCTTTAGCTGCTTTAACAGAGGTATCAATGCTTTCAATTAACTTTCAATAGAGTAAAAATAAAAAAAATGTATTTCTGGGGGGATTCTTAAAAGAGAAGCAAACCTGTTCACATCCTGCACATGATTTTTTTTCCTGTCCTTGTTTCTCTCTGAACATCATTAAAACTCATCATCCACGGCCGTCTCAGAACACCATTTGATTCAGGAAAACTGCATTAATCCCCGCAGGGAGCAATACAATCCATCAGACAAGCCCTAATGAAGACAGATGAGTTGCTATGGAGATGGCCTCCGGGCCTGAGCTCCGGCTGATGTCAGGTGAGGGGAATGTTGGGTATGTAGTTTGTTTTGGCTGTGAGCGTGTAGTCCTGGCTCTGTCTGCTTAAACCATTAACTGTGAGCTCATCAAAAATGATTTAATGTGCTCTAATATGGTCTGAATTCGCCGTTAAGTCGACGCTGCGTACAGCCTGTGCGCTGACACATTAAGTCGACTGAAATGCAGTATCTCACTTTTTCCATTACATTCCTATTAAAAGTGGTTCTCATTGCCTTTTACATCAGCAATAGATCAAACGATTGCCTTCAACAAAAGCACTTCCATCCAGTGCTGTGCATCAGCCTGCTCTGTAAAAAATGATTGCAGAGGGCGGACAATGAGAGAGAGAGAGAAGAAGAAGAAGAAGAAGAGAAAGATGAGGAAAAAGATGGAGAAAGATGGGGGCTCACTGGTGTTAGCCCGCACAACGGCGGTTTTAACGAAAGCAACGAAAGTACGCGAATCATCAATATCGCCAATGTGGAGATTTCGGGGGTGGCGAACTTGGAAGATTTCGTGGCGGAACTGGAACAAAGGGTGGATACATTATGATAATATCAACAGATAAAGAATATGTCAAGCTGAACGGCATTAAACTGCCGGGGGCGCTGCAGAGCTTGTCCATAAACGGACAGATAATGACGGAAAAAAGCGCCGACGATATCGTAAAAACAATAAAAGGCTACAGCGATAAAAAAATCGCGTTGGCGTTGAAGCTGATGCCGTCCGATACCAGAAGCGTTTATGACTATCTCGAAGAACTGGAGAGCTTGTTTCAGGACAGCTCGGCGATGTACACGATAACTAACAGGCATACGCTTGCCAGAGGTATAGACAAGGTGTTGTTTTCGGGGTTGTCGTCGTCGGAAAGCTCTAAGGACAATACTCTCTATGCAGTGTTGGGATTTGAGGAGTTTGTCAGTGCGGAATACGAAGAGAATTAGCAGGCGGGAGATGGATTTTTGTTTTAGGTCGGATAATTCGATGGATTTGTACGAGGATATTGGGATTGAAGGGTGGACATTTTTCTGCACACCTGTTCCATATTCATAGCATAGTCCTAAATTATATTGAGCATGTGTATATTCTTGTTCAGCTACTTTTTTATACCATATTACAGCTTCTTTTTCATTCTTCTGCACACCTATTCCAATGTAATAGCATAGTCCTAATACATATTGGGCCTCTGCATATTCTTGTTCAGCTGCTTTTTTATACCATATTACAGCTTCTTTTTCGTTCTTCTGCACACCTATTCCATTGTAATAGCATGCTCCTAATACATATTGTGCTATTACATATCCTTGTTCAGCTGATTTTCTATACCATATTACAGCTTCTTTTTCATCCTTCTGCACACCTTGTCCGTATTCATAGTATACGCCTAAATTACATTGAGCTTCTGCATATCCTTGTTCGGCTGCTTTTCTATACCATATTACAGCTTCTTTTTCATTCTTCTGCACACCTATTCCATTGGCATAGCATATTCCTAAATTATATTGAGCATCTGCATAACCTTGTTCAGCTGCTTTTCTATACCATATTACAGCTTCTTTTTCATCCTTCTGCACACCTGTTCCATTGTAATAGCATACGCCTAAATTACATTGAGCATTTACATTTCCTTGTTCAGCTGCTTTTCTATACCATATTACAGCTTCTTTTTCATCCTTCTGTACACCTGTTCCATTGTAATAGCATGTTCCTAAATTATATTGACCTCTTTCATATCCTTGTTCGGCTGCTTTTCTATACCATATTACAGCTTCTTTTTCATCCTTCTGCACACCTGTTCCATATTTATAGCATACGCCTAAATTACACTGAGCATCTGCATCTCCCTGTTCAGCTGCTTTCTTATACCATATTACAGCTTCTTTTTCGTCCTTCTGCACACCTATTCCAAATTCATAGTATATTCCTAAATTATATTGAGCATCAACATGACCTTGTTCGGCTGCTTTTCTATACCATCTTACAGCTTCTTCTTTATCCCTCTGCACACCTTGTCCATAGTCATAGCATATTCCTAAGTTATATTGGGCATCTTCATGACCTTGTTCGGCTGCTTTTAGATAAAACTCATAAGCCATTTCTAAGTTACCCTCAGATTTTTCTTTTTCAGCTAAATAATAATTTTTTTCACCAGTATCTTTACTATCAATATTTCTTTTAACCTCAATACCTTCTGATTTTAAACATTCATAAAATTCCGATTTACTTAGTTCATCCCCATCAAAATCATATATAACATCTTCTCCTGTAGAACCAATTTTTCTATTGACCTCATTAATAAATCCACGCCACACAAAGCGTCCTGTCTGCACTTTGTCAAACCACTTTGATATGCCCTTTCCATTAATATAATTCAAATCTATTAATACATCATCAACATAAACTTGCGTACTATTTTCCAAATTATCATGTTTTAATTTAATTTCTATTGCCATTTTACACCAATCCCTCTTTGTCTACTTTACTCAATACTAAATTTAATTATTTGTTTCTAATTATATCATATGCATAGTTACATTTCAAAGATAAATTGGAAAATATAGTAAATTTTAGCTCCAACATTTACTATATTTTGTTTATATTACTGCATTGTCTAACGAACGTAACAAAAGCCACTATTAGGCGTGGACGCTAACAATGGCTCGTTTAAAGCTATTTAATTTAATACTGTACATACAATTACTTATAGTTACGCAACAACATTTTTATCATCTCAATAATGCTTTCATAAGAAATAGTTTTAGCATAATCAAATTGTTTCTGATACTTAACCCAATTATTAATCAGCTCTTTATTTTTACTAATGTCATTAATAATATCATCTGTTCTAGATATTCTTTCTAAAGTTCCCCTATGTGTTGCAGTTGCTACTAATGCGTCTTGAAATAATTTCTTACTAAATTGTTGTGTTGTGCAAAGTATGTAGATATCATAAAAATCTTTAGGTCTAGTAGTGAATACCCCTCTACTTAGTATTGTTTCTACTTTTTCTGCTAATACCGTTTCAATGTTATATCCCCATAACCTAATAGATAAACTTTCGTCAAAAAGTCCTACTAATTCATATTGTATAGGACTTGGTGTAATAACATCTCCCGTTGATATGTCTATATTTAAAGGTGTATTGATTGTATCATAAATAGCTATTAACTTTACAGTATAGCCCCCATAAATATCGTCTTTACGTATAGACTCTATACCTTTTATTTCAAAAATAATACTATCACTTTTATCGATATTACACACCTCATTAAGTGCATCAATAATTTTTTCCTCCGTTAAAGGCAAGTTTCTAATTGTAGTATCTAAATCCATAGTTGCTCTAGTATCTAATCCTACAATTGACGCTATTAGCACACCACCTTTAATAACAAACTTTTCCTGATATTTAGAACTAGATAGCCTATTCAAAAAACACTCAAACATATAATTTTGTAAAACTACTTGTGCTGGTAGCTTTGTCACTTTAGCATAGTTTTTTATTTTAGCTTTTAGGCTCATAGCGTTTCTACTCATAATAGTACCTCCATATACCTTCTTAGTATTTTTTCTACTTTAAAAATTTGACTATACTGAGAAAGTAGATTCAAATCTTTTTCTTTTAGTCTAGCGTACTTCTTAATAGTTTATAGCAATAGGTAAAAATTTGAAATTATCTCCAATTTTCCCCCTGCCTCACACCGTACGTGAAAGTCTCCCTTCATACGGCGTTCCAACTAATTTAATACTACTTTTTAATAATTGAATTTCCTACTTCTACCCTTAAAGAATTAACTTTTTTAAGTTGTTTACTGTCTAATGATAACAGTTCCAAATATTTCTTTATTGTATCATCTTTTGTTGCGTGTATTAGCTTGTGAATATCCGAATGTAACCAGATAAGATTTTTGTAGTCATCTGTTCCACCTTTACTACGTGGGATTTTATGATGACATTCCATAAATCCTACTTCCAGAGGTTCCTTTGTTATTCCACACTTTCCTTTTTGACCTGCGATTAAACTTATTTTATTATCACTTAGTTTTACGCTGTCGTGCCAGTTGTTGTGTATTAAATAATCTCTTAACCCTGTTACTAGATTTACATTTTTATGAACTTTTTCTCGTCCTTTTACTGTATAATTACAAGTGTCTTGACTAAAATTCATTGGATTTCTATGCTTAACTCCATATATTGGGAATATACACACTCCACATAAACCTCTTAATTTTCCGTTATATCCTCCGTAAAGCTCTTCATATGTTTTGCTTTTCTTTGGATTTTCCTCTAAAGATAATCTATTATCAATGACTCTTGTGACAAAAAAGTTTATTTCTGCAAAATCTTTACTTACATTTGTCCCTGTGCTAAAATAGTTATGGACACCCAACACCATTGAATTTAATTTGTTGACTTCATAAGAGTTGGATTTTTTTTGGATAGTTTTAACCTGCTTTTTGAGATTGTTGGTTATTTCTATCCTTTTCTTTTTTGTCATTCTACTTTGACATACATACTTATTATTTCCCTTTTTGTCTTTGCCTTTTTTCTCAGCCCAAAGGTTAAAGCCTAAAAATTCTGTTTTGCCTTTTCTAACATTTGTTATTTTTGATTTTTCAGGACTAATTTCTAGTCCTAATCTTTCTAATAACCATTCTTTAACGGCAAACATAACTTTTTGTGCTGATTTATAATCACGGCAAAATATTTTAAAATCATCTGCATATCTTACAATAAACATTTCTTTTAGCTTACTTTTTTTCAGCGCTATATATTTACCTGTGTTGTCTACTGATTTTCCTTTCATTCTTGTATAATTATGTTTAGTTTCAAAAGTTTCCCATTGGTCACTTATCCACCAATCTAATTCATTAAGAACGATGTTTGATAATAGAGGGCTTATTATTCCGCCTTGTGGTGTTCCTTTTGTTTGAACTCCTAATCCCTCTACTTCTGATTTTAAAATTTTCTTTATGACCTCTAGTAAATTCTTATCTTGTATACCTAGTGTCCACATTTGTTTTAGAAGTTTACTATGATTAATATTATCGAAAAATCCTTTAATATCAATATCCACTACATAATGAAGTTTATTTAAGTTTATTAGACTCATACTCCTACTTATTGCGTGTCTGGTACTTCTATTAGGTCTAAATCCATATGAGTGCTTGTGGAATTTAGCCTCACAAATTGGCTCTATTACCTGTTTTATACATTGTTGTATTATACGGTCTATCATACAAGGTATTCCTAAAGGTCTGGTTTTACCATTAGGTTTAGGTATTTCTACCCTCCTAACACTTTTTGGGAAATAATTTATCATTCTACTTCTTACTAGCTCTCTAAATTCTTGTTTTTCCATATTTTCATAATCTGCTATTGTGTGCTTATCTGTTCCTTTAGTAGTACTACCATCGTTGTTTTTAATATTTCTATAAGCTAAATCAATGTTTGTATCAGATACTATTAATGGAATTAAATCTTTAAATTTTTTGTTACTTAGAGATTGTTCGTATAATTTATCAAATTCATTTTGTATGTCGTAGTATTCGTTATTTCTTAATAGTTGTTTCTTTAATGGTTTTTTAGCCAATGTCGTTTCCTCCTGTCTTAGCGAGTTCACTCTTTTAGTCACACCAGAACCATTGATTATTCAATTATTATAATTTATTACTTTGTATTAAATTAGTCTTGGGTCTTTCCCTTCACTACTTATTATCATAGTTTCTTTCTTTATACGTCACTATAAAGCTTTTCGGTACTTTAACCCTACTCTCACTAAGATTAAATCTATTTCACTTTTATAAAGCTTATAAGATACTATTTCATTGGGAGTAAACCCTCCATATTCTTAGCTTTCCACGTTCCAATAATTCTATCTTTACATATATCCTTAGGTCGTTTCTATAAGCCTGTTAGCTTGATAATGCCTTTAACATTATAAGGTATTTCATATTTTAGAATTTTACTTTACCTCACTAACCCTACTTTCGTAGTCCTATACATTTCTATATAGTGTTGGTTTAGACCCTAACACTCGAAACTTTGTCGGGCAATTCCTTGCCATTCTAACCATAGATATTTTATAGACCTCCGACCTATCACGTACTTGACCACCTCTGGTTCACTTTTCCGTTACTAAACTTTCTAGTACTTGGGTACGCTCTCAGCCGACTTCACCGAGCTTATAACCTCTTATTGTTTACTCAATAAAACGCTATTCGGAGTATTAAGGGTAGCATTTCAGGGCGTTACCCCATCATTCTACTACTCGAATTATTAGTTGTCTAGTTATTTTAACGACTTAACTAGAGCGTAATCTTTTCAATTACGAACGTGTCGCACCTATAACCAACTCTTCTTCAAGTTTATTTCTTGAACGTATCATGTCGCATACAGTTCGTTCTAAATTATAAGTTCTTACCTCATTACCAAAAGTTGTAGCTACGGTAATAACTCCTAGGTGATGCAACTCTGGTTTAATATAATAACATTGACACTCATTGCTAATAGTATTAGGCAAACAGGCATTACTAGGTATCGTTACAGAATGTTCAAAAGGAGTTCTTTCTGATATTCCTAACAAAAAAACTGCACTATCATGAGAAAAAACAATTTTTTTAGAACGCAACTTAATAGCATACATATCATCTTGAATTTCATCAGCTAATATATAAACTCCTTGTTGACTTCTTTCAAGCAAACCCTGCTTTACATAGTTTGAAAGTAAAGTTCGTGAAAATCCTAATTTAGCTACTTGTGCCGTAGTTATCATATTATTATTACATTTAAGCTCATTATAAATTATTGGGTTAATGTCTATATCTACTGCCTCCCATCTTTACATTTATATAGATATTATATGTTATATTTATATAAATGTAAACTAGAATAGAACAAAAAAGCCAATATTAAGCGGGTGAAATGCTCATAATGACTTTTTTAAAGTATTATTATAAAATTTTTCTAGATAATCAGCTTGTTGTCGATAAGCTGACTTTGAACACGATCGTTTTGTCCACTATCAGATATAGTATATTTAATATTTCGTTTGTTATCCTTTGTACACCTCTCTGAAAATAAAAAACACAGTATAATTAATACTTATACCATGTTTAATGAGAATTTTATATGCTTATTTTTCCACTTATTCTAAATCATAAGTCAATATCTTTTAATCTCTTTGCGTCCTGCGTTTTCCATTCTGTTAGCCCATTAACATGACCGCCTACTACAAATCCTGCTGCATAAGATGGACTCTTAAACAGAATGTCTTCCTGCAAAATTCCATCTGAGTCAATTTCAGCATTTCTACGTGCTTCTTTAACTCCTAGAGGGATATTTGATGAATCAATAATTTCTATACTGCTACCTTTTAATACGACAAATCCTTCTTTTGTTTGTTGACAAACTGCTTCAATAGTTTTTCCACTTTTTCTGCTTTTTCTAGTTAAATAAAAATGACACTCTGAAATATCAGATTTATCTTTAGTTTCATTGCCCACTGGATTTATAAGTGGTACAAAAATCTTATGCCCTAAAGTTTCTATAATAATTTGTGCAAAGTCAATAAACTCTTCTAGTTCACTTTCTTTTTCTTCAGTAACGTTCCCCACTGTAGGCTCATTTCCATTTTTAACCTTATACCGCTTTGCGTTGCTAGCAAGAAAACAGAACTTATTTTCTAAATAGCTTATTTCTGTTGGACCAAAAGAATTATTAGTTGTGGTAAAAACAACAGCCTCTGTCCAATAATCTTTATTAGAATCCCTCTTATGTTCTTGCAGTCTATTTAAAAGCCCTTCGCCATTTTTTCTTACACCTGCCTGCCCAATATATACAACATTTTTACCATCATCTTCTGAAGTTCCAAATAAAAAATAAACCCCACTCTGTTTAAGATCATTTCTATCTTTACATTTGTCTAATTCGGTTCTTGGAATTTTGTATGCAATTCCCGTCCAATTCGCTAAAGTGCACTTAATTCTTCCACTTGCATCTCCATCTATTAGAAATAGATTAATACTTTTCCCTCTTGTATTCATCACAAATCCTCCATGTTTCTTATTCAACCTTACTTAGCAACACCACATTTTCAACGTGATTAGTATGTGGAAACATATCCACAGGTTGCACAACTTCAACTGCATACCCTTTTATATACGCCAAATCCCTAGCCAGCGTCGCAGGGTCACATGACACATACACTATACGTTTTGGCGACATACTCATTATCGTATCAAGCAACTTTTCATCACACCCTTTTCGTGGTGGGTCAACGATAACAACATCAGCCGTAGCCCCTTTGCCATACAAATCAGTAACCACATCTTCAGCTTTCCCAACAAAAAACTCAGCATTTTCAATCCCATTCGCCACTGCATTTTGTTTAGCATTTTCGATAGCCGACTCAACTATTTCAACGCCATACACTTTTTTAGCTTGCTTTGCAACAAATAGCGATATCGTCCCAATCCCGCAATACACATCAAACACAGTTTCGCTTCCAGTAAGCCTTGCAAATTCAAAAGCTTTGCTATACAACACTTCAGTTTGTAGCGGGTTAACTTGGAAAAATGTAAGTGGCGATATTTTAAACGTCAACTCACCAATTTTATCTTCGATGTACTCCTCACCAAACAACACAATCGACTTATTTCCAAGTATCGTATTTCCTTTTGTAGTGTTAACATTAATACATATACTACTACATATGTTTTTCAAACCATCAACTAACTTGTCGCTATGTGGCAACTTCTCACCATTAACAACGACACACACCATAATGTCATCAAAATGATAGCTCGTTTTTATAAGTAAATGTCTAACCAATCCTTTATGAGTTTCTTCCTTATATATAGAAATATTATTTTGCTCCAAAAAGTTACGCACAATTTTTATAATCTCAGTATTGCGACTATCTTGTATCATACATTCGTTTAAATCTACAATAGTGTGGCTACGTTTTTCAAAAAATCCAATTTGAATTTTGCCATCAACTTTGCGTATCGGATATTGGGCTTTGTTGCGATAATGGCTAGGCTCGTCCATTCCGATAGTCGGTAGCACAGTTATCCCATCAAGTTTGCCGATACGTTTAATTGCATCTTGCACACGTTTTCGTTTCCAGTCAAGTTGTTTTGTGTATGTCACATTTTGCAGTTGACACCCTCCACACTTGCCCGCAATTTCGCAAGACGTATCTTTTCTAAACTCCGATGGCTCTATAATTTCTAACAGCTTTCCAACGGCATAATTTTTAGCAACTTTTATAATTTTCGCCTCAACTACATCACCCATAATCGTATTTGGCACAAACACAGCACAATTGTCATGCTTACCAACGCCCATACCCTCGCTGCTTATATCTACAATTTCTAATTTATAACATTCATTTTTGTTCATGTTCTCTCCTATTTTTTTGGTCTATCACAAACAGTATCTCTACAAACACAGCTTTTGCATTTTGCGTACGTCTTGTAACAGCCATCTTCTTTAATTATCGTTTCTCCATCAAGCATTTTTCGCATAAGTTCAATTTGGTTAAGTGTTTCTTTACGGAGTTGTTTCGTATTTTTTACAACTATTGTTTTATTTTTATAAACTAATTTTCCATATGGTGGACGCTTTTTGTACACTTCTTCAATTATCAAAAAATATACAACTAGTTGATGTAAATCGCCCATATGTGGTGTATCTGATTTTAGCGTCCCACTTTTTAATTCTAGCGGAATAAGCGAAAAAAGCTTTTTAAATATATAGTCTGGCTTTCCATGCAAATTAAGGTTAGGGGCAACCAAAAGTTTACCCCCATTTTCATCGGCATAAATTATTTTAGCACCCCTAACCCCTATTTCTTGTTTATCTATAACTTTTAAAATCATATTATAATACTTATAAGAATCATAACAATTATAACTGCTATTATTATAATTATCGTGCGTTTAACTTGTTCGTGCTTATACTTGTGATGATAGTCACTATGAAACTTATTGCCCCTTTCAAAATTATTCGTTTGTTTTTGCACTGTATCAATATTTTTATGTTGTTTTGCAATACGAAGCAAATTGCTTGCTCCGTATTTGCGTCCATAATACCATTGATATGGGCAATATGTGAATTTATTAACTTCACTCGCTGATATGCGTTTTTTGTTGTCCTGCATAATTTGTTTTCCTAATGTTTCTATTTAATAACTTGTGAAACCCTGCATATTGACTTTCGTTTGAATTGTCAATAAATTCTTCAACCATTTTTATTCTCGAGTCAGTATAATCAGCAAGATGAACAATCATAGCCTCTATACATTTGGGGCGTATTGGTGAACCATATTCAAGCTCACCATGATGTGAAACCAAAATATGTTTCAAAATTACAGCTAATTCCGTTGGGAAGTCAGGATACTTCGCAATTTCTATCGCAACCATCTCATAACCCATAACGATATGCCCAAGCAGTTGCCCTTCATCAGTATAATCATTAGTTGGGAATCCCGAAAGTTCTTTCAGTTTGCCCAAGTCATGTAACAAACAACCTGCCACAACTATTTCTTGGTTAACATTATCGTAAAATCCACACAAATGTTTTCCTATTTCTGTAACAGATATTGTATGCTCAAGCAGCCCATTTAAATACGCATGATGAACAGACTTCCCTGCTGATTGGAGCAAAAAGCTTTTGTGTGTAGCTTCATTATAAAAAATTCCTTCAAGCAACTTTTTCAAATGCTCATCTTGCAGCTCATCAATAAGTGCAAAAAGTTTATCTTCTAGTTTGAATACATCTTTTTTTGTGTGTGGTATAAGTGTTGACAAATCGCACTCATCTGTAACATTGTTTCTTAGTTTAAACACATTTAGTTGAATGTGTTCTTGAAACAAAACAAGTTCCCCTTCAATATAAACTATATCGTTACTTTCAAATTCAGCTATACCACTATGCAGTGCCCAAATTTTTGCATCTGCATTGCCTGTAGCATCATGTACTTTTAACGATACAAAGTCTTTACCGTTTTTATTTTTTAAAATTTGTTTGTTTTTGACTAAATAATAGCCCTTAATTTGTGTTTGCGGTTTGAAATCTGAAATTACGTTCATAGTTACCCCCTTATCTTATTCACTAAAAACATGTTTATTATCAATTAAATATTTTCCACCTGATAATAACGTTAATATAAGTGCCAAATATGCTAATACTATTGCAACAGTTTGTAATATAGCGTTAGAATATGGACATAAATATACTATTATCATAGCCATTTGTAGTACTGTTTTAATTTTTCCTAAGTTGTTTGCTGCCACAACAATGTTATGATTTGCGGCAACAAGTCGCACACCTGATATTGCAAACTCTCTAAGCAATATTAGCAACACAATCCAAGCAGGTAGCACCCCGTTAGGAACAAGCGTTCCAAGGTCTATAAGTGCTATCATTGCAGCTGTAACTAACATTTTATCTGCAAGCGGATCCATAAATTTCCCTAGATTTGTAACTAAATTTAATTTTCTAGCTAAATACCCGTCCAAAAAATCTGTTACACTAGCAACAATAAATATAGCAAGTGCAACCCATAACGTCGTTTCTAATGGAAACATCGGCACCCATATGACAAACATAAAAACAAATACTAATACTATACGCAACATTGTTAACTTATTTGCAATATTCATTTAAAAATCCTCCTCAATTACCTCCGCAATTAGGTCATATTCATCTGCATGAACTATTTTTACAGCAATATAATCACCAGAAATAAGCTCTCCTTCATATTGCACAAACACTTGACCATCAACGTCTGGAGCATCTTGGTACGTTCTTGCAATATACACATCTTCATCTTGGATTTTTCCTTCAATTAAAACTTCCATCTCCATACCAACTTTATTTCTAGTAATTTCAGATGATATTTGGCTTTGTAACGACATGATTATATCTTTACGCTCAAGTTTAATTTCTTCATCAATCTGTTCTTTAAGTTTAGCTGCTGGTGTCCCTTCTTCTTGAGAATATGTGAACACGCCAAGTCTATCAAATCGCATATCTTCCACAAAGTCGCAAAGCTCCTCAAAATCTTGCTCTGTTTCACCAGGGAAACCAACTATAAGAGTTGTACGTATCGCAATGTCTGGCACAGCATCTCTAAGTTTTCCGATAGTTTCACGCAAGTTTTGATTGCTACTTCGTCTAAGCATTCGTTTTAACACTGGATCGGCAGCGTGCTGAATAGGCATGTCTATATATTTACACACCTTGTCGTTAGTTTTAATTTCTTCAATAAGTTCATCAGTTATATTTTCTGGATAACAATACAACAATCTTATCCATTTGATGCCTTCAACTTCAGAAATTGTGCGAATAAGCTTTGCTAACGAATTATCATTTGATAAGTCAGTTCCGTACATCGTTGTGTCTTGTGCAACCAAAATAACTTCACTAACTCCATCTTGTGCAAGTCGTTCAACTTCGCTACGAATTTGTTCCTCTGGACGGCTTCTAAATTTACCTCTAAGTTGCGGAATAATACAATACGTACATCTATTGTCGCAACCCTCAGCAATTTTTATATAAGCAAAATATCCAGCTGTCGTTAAAATTCGTGGCATATTTTCAAGATGCTCTCTATCAATATGATTAAATTCTTGTACTTTAATTCCTTTTTGCTCAAGCACTTGCGTTGCTATTTTAACAATTTGGTCATACGAAGTCGTTCCGACAACTGCATCAACTTCAGGCATTTCAGCCAAAATTTCTTCTTTATAACGTTGTGCCATACAACCTGTTACAATTAGTGCTTTACATTTGCCTGTTTCTTTGTATTCTGCCACTTCTAATATTTGATCAATACTTTCTTGTTTTGCATCTTCAATAAAACAACAAGTATTTACAACAAGTACCTGTGCCAAATGTTCATCGGCAGTTAGTGTGAACCCCCCTTCATGCAGCAAACCAAGCATATGTTCGCTATCAACTAGGTTTTTGTCACACCCTAAAGATACAAAAGCTACTGTCATTCTAATTTCCTCCATTTATATGTGGGACGCAAAAGCGTCCCAACTGTTTACATTACAGATTTTACTGTATTTTTCATAAGCATAGCAATAGTCATAGGTCCAACTCCACCTGGTACAGGTGTAATATACTCGGCAATCCCTTGACAAGACGCAAAATCAATATCCCCACACAACTTTCCTTCGTCAGTTCGATTTATTCCAACGTCTATTACTACTGCTCCTTGTTTTATCATATCACCCGTTACAACGTTTGGTTTACCAACAGCCACAATCACTATGTCTGCTTGTTTAAGCTCAGCTGTCAAATCAGCTGTTTTTGAATGACACATTGTTACCGTTGCATTTTCTCTAAGTAACAACATACTAATCGGCTTACCAACTATGTTGCTACGTCCAACAACGACGCACTTTTTGCCAGTTGCTTCTATATTATAGCGTTTTAGAAGTTCAATAATTCCTGCTGGCGTGCAACTTACAAATCCATCTGTTCCAACAAGTAGTGCACCAACGTTTTGCAAGTGAAACCCATCAACGTCTTTTTGTGGTGCAATCGCTTGAATAACTTGGTTTTCGTCTATATGAGATGGCAGTGGTAGTTGTACCAAAATTCCGTTGACAGTGTTGTCACTATTAAGCGTGTCTATAAGTTCAAGCAAACTTTTTTGTGGTGTTTCTTCTGGCAACTTGTACGAAAAAGACTTAATACCAATATAGTGGCACGCTTTTTCTTTGTTCGCCACATACACTTTTGATGCTGGATTATCCCCCACGATAACTACTGCAATCCCTACATTTTTGCCTTGCTCGTTTAACTTGGCTACTTGATCTTTTAGCTCGTCTTTAATTGTCGCCGAAATTTTTGCCCCATCAATGATTTTAGTTTTCATTTAAAACAATCCTTTCACTACACCTTTTTTATCTATATCTATTCCTTCTGCAGCTGGTTTTTTTGGAAGTCCTGGCATAACCATAACGTTGCCTGTTAGTGCAACAACAAACCCTGCCCCAGCCGAAACACGAACTTCTTTTATAGTCGTCGTAAATCCAGTTGGTGCACCAAGTGCTTTTGGGTCATCTGTAAATGACGCTGGGTTTTTAGCCATACATACTGGCAAATCTCCAAAGCCCATTTTTTCAAGCTTTTCTATCACTTCTTTTGCCTGTGGCATAATTTCAACGTTTTCCGCACCGTAAATTGATGTTGCAATCGTATTAATTTTTTCTTCTATACTAAGAGAAGTTTCATATAAATATTTAAACTCGCTAGGTTTGTTTTCAAGTGCGTCCATTACAGCATTTGCAAGAACGATACCGCCATCGCCACCAAACTCCCAAACTTTTGACACTGTAAACACTGTATCAAGCTTGTGACAAACTGCTTTCAAGAAACTTACATCTTCAAGCTCATCTGTTACAAACATGTTAAGCGTAACGATTACAGGAACTCCAAATTTCGCTAAGTTTGTGATGTGGCGTTCAAGGTTTTTGCTACCTTCTTTTAAATCGCCATCGCCATTGTGTTTTAGTGCTCTAATCGTTGTTACAAGCACGATAACATCTGGTTTTATATCAGCAATACGACATTTTATATCCATAAATTTTTCTGCTCCAAGGTCAGCCCCAAAGCCTGCTTCTGTAACTGTTATGTCAGCAAGTTTTAGTCCAAGCTTAGTTGCACGAACGCTGTTGCACCCGTGTGCAATATTTGCGAATGGTCCACCGTGCATTAACACTGGCGTATTTTCAAGAGTTTGAACTAAGTTCGGGTTGATAGCGTCTTTTAGCAACGTTGCCGCTGCCCCTTGAGCATTCAAATCGCCTACTGTCACAGGTGCCCCATCTAAAGTATAGCCAACAATTGCATTTCCTAATCTATTTTTTAAATCTTCTAAATCAGTCGCAAGACAAAGTATCGCCATAACTTCAGAGGCAACTGTAATCATAAAGCCGTCTTTACGTGGAACTCCATTTATATCAGGTCCTAACGCAATTTCAACTTCTCTAAGCGACCTGTCATTCATATCAACGCATCTTTTCCAAGTGATATTTTCTTTATCAATATTTAGTGCATTACCTTGGTGGATATGGTTGTCAATCATCGCCGAAATCAAGTTGTTTGCCGCCCCAACTGCGTGAATATCACCTGTAAAATGCAAGTTTATATCTTCCATCGGTACAACTTGAGCCAAACCACCGCCTGCTGCACCGCCTTTTATTCCCATACAAGGTCCAAGCGACGGTTCACGAAGTGCAACTATTGCATTTTCACCAATTTTACAAAGTGCTTGACCAAGACCAACTGTAATTGTCGTTTTGCCCTCACCTGCTGGCGTTGGGTTTGTTGCTGTAACCAAAACTAATTTTCCGTCTTTCTTCTTTTTTAATGATAAAAATTCGATCAAGTCGTTGCTAATTTTCGCTTTATATTTTCCGTATTGTTCTACAAATCTTTCATCTATTCCAAGATTTTTTGCCACCTCCATTATAGGTAACATATGTGCTTGTTGTGCGATTTCAATATCAGTTTTCATTTAGTGTCTCCTTTAAAATAACTTTTCTAGGCTTACTGCCTTCATCTGGTCCTACTAGCCCCCTAGCTTCAAGGTCGTCCATAATTCTTGATGCACGGTTAAATCCAACTTTTAAGCAACGTTGTAACATAGAAATTGATGCTGTTTCTTTGCCTTCAATAAGCCCAATTGCTTCAGGCACAAGGGCATCTTCATCAGCCAAAACAGTTGCTTCTTGTGGTGTTTCAATGCTTTCAATAACTGCTTCGTCATACTTTGGTTGCACATTGCCTTTAACAGATTCAACTATCGCTTCAACTTCTGTGTCGGATATAAACGCACCTTGAATTCGTAGCGGTTTTGCCTCTCCAATCGGATTAAACAACATATCTCCTTTTCCAAGCAACTTTTCAGCACCGTGCATATCAAGTATAGTGCGAGAGTCTATCCCTGATGACACGGCAAACGCCAGTCTTGATGGAATGTTAGCTTTAATTACCCCTGTGATTACATCAACAGATGGTCGCTGCGTAGCAATTACAAGATGAATTCCCGCTGCCCTAGCCATTTGTGCCAACCTACAAATTGAATCTTCAACTTCTTTTGCAGCAGTCATCATAAGGTCAGCAAGCTCATCTATAATAATAACAATTTGTGGCATAGTTAGGCTAGGCTCTTTTACTTTTTTATTATAACTTGTCATATCTCGTGTGTTGTTTTCCGAAAAAGCAGCATATCTTTTTGTCATCTCGTTTACTGCCCAGTGTAATGCACCTGCGGCTTTTTTTGGGTCGGTCACAACAGGAATTAACAAATGCGGTATGCCGTTATACACGCTAAGTTCAACAACTTTCGGGTCAATCATAATTAGTTTAACTTCTTTTGGGGTAGATTTATACAAAATACTAGTAATTAGCGTGTTTATACATACACTTTTACCAGAACCTGTTGCTCCTGCAATTAAAACATGTGGCATTTTTGCAATATCAGCAATGACTGGTTTTCCTGCGATATCTTTCCCTATTGCAAATGCCAATTTTGATGGAAACTTTTCAAATTCTTCCGACTCGATGACATCTTTTAAATATACCATTTCTGTTTCGCTATTTGGAACTTCAATTCCAACTGCAGATTTTCCAGGGATAGGGGCTTCGATACGAATTCCCGACGATGCAAGATTTAGAGCGATATCATCTGCTAAATTAACAATTTTGCTAACTTTAACGCCTTGTTTTGGCTGAAGTTCATATCTAGTTACGGATGGGCCTTTGTGAATTTGCAAAACTTTAGCCTCAACTCCAAAACTTGCCAACGTTTCCTCAAGCTTTTTTGCTTGATCCATCAATTCTGCGTTGTTGATTTTTGTTTCTCCATCGTTATCAAAATCAAGTAAGTTTGTATTCGGAAATTTGTATATATCTTTTGAGTTTAAAACTTTCGATTTTTTGCCAAAATCGTTATTTTTGATAACTTCTGGTTGTTGGAGAGGCATGTTCAGCTGAGACACAGCATGAACACAGAAAGCCTGGACACCCTGATGGTAAAGACACTTTTGGATTTGTTTCTAGATGTCAAACAGGAGACACTTTTACAGAGATGCCAGTAACCAACTTGATTTCCTTTTGCAGGGAGGTGGAGACGACGCCGACAGTTCCTCAGAACAGGACAGCAGTTTGGGGGCTCGCCGGAGACGAAGAGGAGCAGTAAAGATGGAGCAGGATGAAGAGTCCACAGATGGGGTGAGTCCGGCGAAGAAGTCACAGTCCTCTGCTCCTGCCCCTTATTCCGCTCCCGAGTCTGGGTTCCGCTGTGCCCCCTGCGGCTTCACCACAGAAGACCAGGCGTTGTTCCTCGAGCATATCAGCCAGCACCGGCGAGGAGGAACGGAGGGCGGCAGTCAGCAGTGTCTACAGTGCGGCACCTGCTTTGCATCCTCGTTCTCCTTGTCACGCCATCTCTTCATCACCCACAAAGTGAGAAATACATTCACCGACAGCCAGCAGTCCCTCAGCGTGCCTGCAGCTCCTTCCCCTGGTAACAGCAGGAACCATGATGAGAAGAGCTCTTTGGACAGTTCTGCACCAGCATCACCCTCCTCTCAGGGGATAGAAGAAGATGGCACACTGGCCTGTAAGGTGTGCCACAGACAATTTGAAAAGGCATCAGATCTGAACACGCACTTCAGAACTCACGGCATGGCTTTTATCAGCGCAAGGAACGCTGGAAAAACAACATAAGACTCCAGAAAAGTGGTAGGTAGAAAAAAAGAAAGAAGTGCCTTATTTATTGTCACAACTATGCACTAATTAACCAAAGACTGGTAGAACAGAGTTTGTTTGTAAGTAGACTGTAGAAAAATCAAATGTAACTTTCACTGGTCGAGATCGGTCTTTATCTTTAACTCTGACACTCAGGATCTAATGCTGCATTACTGTGTGATGATACTAGACACTAGAGATTAGAGCTTCTTCCCCAGAAAAGTTAGTCTGACTCGTTCACTGCTGTGACCATCATATGATATTGTGCCTGTAGAGAACTGTGAATGTTAGAACCAAATCACACTGTGGTTACTGGGGCTGTACCGCTTATTCTTAAACGTCAGATCTTTCATTGAGGATTTAGAATAAAGCTTAAAATTTCTCATTTCAGATTTCAATGACGTAGTCATCCTAGAAAACTATCAAACAAAATCTTCAGTTTGAGTAAAATGAGTCATCAAATGAAACGAGTTCGTCTTTTTTCTTATAAGATCAACTTTATTTGATGAATATAACTCATTGTATCATCAACATATATTCTTGTAGCGCTCTGATGCAGCTGCCTCTCTGTCTGTAGTCGCCACTCTGTAGTCTTAACGCAGTGTTCTGCTCAGAGTGCTCTCTGATGGGTTGCACATTAAAAGTCTTTTAACACTGAAGGCTGCTGTGCCACAGAGTGCATGTGCAGACTGGAGCTGCTCCAGTGAGCGAGGGGAGCTGATTCGAAGGGACAGCAGATATAAGTTGCATTAAACATCTCAGTCGTGTTGCTGAAGTTTACAACACAAGGTTGTAATATGAAATAAAGTTGTAGTTCCCCGATGCATCCACTGAACTAGTCCATGAAAGTAAAAACTCCTTTTTACATTTGAGTGCTAAGGATAGATGGAGAGAGATAAAAGTAGGGATGCAGGATATTGGATTTTTGCTGAT